>Ga0102938_10001239_pt1 | contig 19271 bp, 12 predicted proteins | sample SalPonR2_B_D2_MG_FD_84516 | JGI IMG/M metagenome (GOLD analysis project Ga0102938, IMG submission 84516) | Salt pond soil microbial communities from South San Francisco under conditions of wetland restoration - Salt Pond MetaG R2_B_D2_MG | ecosystem: Environmental > Aquatic > Marine >...
AGACGACCACCACCACCATCACCCCGACCGGGCCGGCCGACGCCATCGTGCCGATGTTCATCGGCGGCGCCGAGGCCACGGGATGGCTGTTCCTCGGCGCCTGGCAACAGGATCGTTGGCAGCAGTCGAGCGATCCGAGCGGCAGCCCGATCCGGCCTGGCGTCGAAGCGGGCACCCCTGTTGCCGTCAGCAACCTCGCTCGGGTGACGAATGCGGTGCTCGGCGAGAACACCGAGGCGTGCTTCGACGGCCGGGTCGGGCCGTCGATCGATGTCGAGGTGGCACCGCCCGAGCCACCCGGTTTCGGGTACAACGCCATCGCGGTGCTCGCCCCGTCCTGGCCATTGAAGCCCCGCCCGGTCGCCGTGACCTCCACCGCCCCGGCCGCCTACGGGGCACTGGGTGTCAGCGCCTTCGACGGGGAACCGGTCGATGCCACGCAGGGAACCGTCGAGCAGCTGGTGGTCACCGATCTCGACGGCGACGGCGACGACGAAGCGATCGCTGCGTTCGAGTTCGTCCAGCCGAGTGCTGGACCGGGGGCCCCGGGCGACCTGTCCTCGTTGCTGGTGATCGACACCGAGTCACGCGCCGCCGAGACCGTGGTGCTGTCCGCGGTCGACCAGGACGCCGAGGCCGAGTCGTTCCCGATCATCGAGCGGTACCGGGTGCTCGACGTAGCCGACCTCAACGGCGACGGACAGATGGAGCTGATCGTCCACGCCTGGTACTACGAAGGCGCTGCGGTGGTCGTCTACACCTACGACGGCACCGCGGTGACCGAGGTGCTCGCCGCCGGCTGCGGCGCCTGAGCGCTTGCACTCGATCCGAAAAAGTCCGCCAGCGTTGCACTGAGCGCAACGCTGGCGCGCCATTTCGGGTTGCGCCGGCCGCCACGGGGGCGGACCTCACCACGTGTCGATGTTCGCACGGCGCGGTGGCGCCGTCGGGTCGACAGCGGCGCGATGGGTCGGCGGAGCAGCGTCGAAGATGGTGGTGACCCACCGGCGGGTGTCGATCGGGTCGATCACGTCGTCGATCTCGAACAACGACGCCACGCTGACCGCCTTGCCGTGTGCGTACATCCGGTCGACCATCTCACGGAACACGACCTCGCGCTCGGCATCGTCGGTGATCGCCTCGAGTTCTTTGCGGTAGCCGAGCCGGACCGCTCCTTCGAGACCCATGCCGCCGAATTCGCCGGTCGGCCACGCCAGGCAGGCCACCGGTGCTTTCGTGGTGCCGCCCATCATTGCTTGCGCACCCAGTCCGTACGCCTTTCGGGTGACCACCGACACCATCGGCACCGACAGGTTCGCACCGGTCACGAACAGCCGGCTGCAGTGGCGCACGAGCGCTGTTGCTTCGACGTCTGGGCCGACCATCATCCCAGGTGTGTCGACGAGGGTGACGATCGGCAGGCCGAACGCATCGCACAGCTGCATGAATCGCGCGGCCTTGTCAGCCCCGTCGGAGTCGATCGCCCCGGCGAGATGCCCAGGGTCGTTGGCGATCACGCCCACCGGGCGCCCTTCGATGCGCGCGAGGGCGGTGACCATCCCGATCCCGAAGTCGCGACGGAGCTCGAGCACCGAGTCGACGTCGAAGAGCCCGTCGATCGCCCGACGGATGTCGTAGGCGCGCAACCGATCGACGGGAACGACGTCGCGCAACGCCGCCTGGTCGGGCGCCGACCACTGTGATGTCCGACCCTGGAAGTACGACAGGTACTGCTTCGCGACCTGCACCGCTTCGGCCTCGTCGGCCACCACGATGTCGACCACACCGTTCGTGCGCTGCACGTCGATCGGGCCGATCTCGGTGGGATGGAACACGCCGAGACCGCCACCTTCGATCATCGCCGGACCACCCATGCCGATGTTGGAGTCCTCGGTGGCGATGACGACGTCACAGCACCCGAGGATCGCAGCGTTGCCGGCGAAGCAGTAGCCGGCGTTCACCCCGACCAACGGCACCGTGCCGGAGAGTTCGGCGAACCATCGGAATGCCAGGCAGTCGAGCCCGCTCACACCGATCCCGTCGGTGTCGCCCGGGCGTCCTCCGCCACCTTCGGTGAAGAACACGATCGGGATCCGCAGCTGTTCGGCCACCTCGAACAGCCGGTCCTTCTTGCGATGATTCTGGGTGCCCTGGGTGCCGGCGAGCACGGTGTAGTCGTACGAGACGGCGACGACCTTCGCGGCCCGGTCCGACGGCCCCGAACCGAACAGCTCGCCGTTCACCTCGCCGATACCTCCCACCAGTCCGTCAGCGGGAGTGGATGCGATCAGATCCTCGATCTCGCGTCGGCGTCGCTGGGCAGCGATCACCAACGGGCCGTACTCGACGAACGTGTCGTCGTCGACGAGATCGCCGATGTTCTCGCGAGCCGTTCGGTGACTTCGTGACCGCCGACGCTCGACCGCCTCCGGACGACGATCGTCGAGCCCGACGGCGTGCCGCTCGATCACCTCGCTCAGGTCATCGCGCTCGAGCCCGATCGGCACCGTCCCCGGAGCACCCGTCCGTGGCGCTCCCTGCTCGCCCCGACCACCGGCGCCTTGCGCGATACGGGCGAGTTCCTGCCCGATCGCCACCGTGGAACCCTGGTCGACGCCGAGCGAGTCGACCACGCCGTCGACGGTCGCGACGATCTCGTGGTGCATCTTCATCGACTCGACGAGCGCGAGCACGTCGCCCGCCCGAACCGGTGACCCGACCTCGACGAAGAGAGCGACGATCGTTCCCTGCAACTCGGTGGACACCGCGACGTTCTTGGTCATCGACATCCCACAGGTCTAGCGCTAGCCGGCGCGGTCGGGCGAGCGTTGGAACGTGGTGATCGACTGTTCGCCCATCACCAACTCCCCAGCGACCGCGGCGAACAGTGCCGGCACGATGAACCCGGGTTGGCCGGTCGCCTCGGCCACGAACATCACCGCGGCGAGCGGCACCCGATAACCCGCACCCAGGAACGCGGCGATCCCGAGCAGTACGTACAGGGTCGGGTCGAGCGGATTGACGATGTCGCCGACCAAGCGCCCGACGATCGCGCCGCCGACCACCAGCGGCACGAACAGCCCGCCGACACCACCACCGGCCAGGGTGGTGGCGGTCGCCAGGCAGCGCAACACGAACACCACCGCCAACAGCCACAGCGCGTGTTCCTCACCGAGCCATCGGATCACCTCGTACCCCGTGCCGATGGTGAGGCTCTCACCGGTCAGGGCCCGACTGATCACGAACAACACCACGAGCAGCAGGCTCGCCAACGCGACCCGGATCATCTGCGGCCGATACGTGAGGGCCTTGGCGTAGCGGATGAGGCGGGAGAACCCACGAGCCCCGATCGCGCAGCAGATCCCGATGAGGATCGCCCCGGCGAGATCTCGGTACTGGAACGACGCGATCCGGTCGGCCTGGAACGAGAAGATGGGATCGGTGGTGCTGAGCGCAACGAACACCAGGTAGCCCGATGCGCTCGCCACCAATGCCGGCAGCAGCATCCGTCGTGCCATCTGATCACGGAACGGCACCTCGAGCGCGAAGATCGCCCCGGTGGCCGGCGCCTTGAAGATCGCTGCCACGCCGGCAGCAGCGCCGGCGACGAGCAGGGTGCGGTGGTCGACCCCTCGGAACGCCTTCGGTATCCGACGCTGGAGCATGGCGCCGAGGGCAGACCCCCCGTACAGCGACGGACCTTCCAGCCCCATCGCGCCGCCGGAGCCGAGCGTGGTGACCGATGCGGCCATCCGAGCGACGAACACTCGGAGTCGCAACGGATATTCGGGATCGTGGAACGCCCGGAGGTACTCGTCGGAGGTCGCAGGTGACGCGTTGTTCCCGACGGTGCGCAACAGGACCGCCGACAGCACGAGCCCGATCCCCGGTGCGATGGCCCCGACCCACAGCGGGCCGTGCACGATGCGCTCGAACACGAACTCGACCACGACGAACTCGAAGAACCGCACGAACAGGCCGGTGATCGCCCCGGTGATCGCCGCCAGGAGCACCACCTCGCGCGATCGTCGCACCAGGTCACGCAGCTCCCCACTGCGGATGTCGAAGGTGGATGGGCGCCATCCCATCGTCACCTTGCGACTCCACACGACGGCCAAGTGTAGGCCCGCCACCCGTCGACGTCCGGTACCCTCGGCGTCCATGTCGGTGGCGGTGGTGACGGGTTCTGCGGGTCTCATCGGGTCGCAGGCCGCGCTGCACTTCGCTTCCCTCGGCCTCGACGTGATCGGGGTCGACAACGACATGCGACGCGTCTTCTTCGGCGACGACTCGTCGACCGCGTGGATGGTCACCGAGTTGGAACGAACCCTCGGCGACCGCTACCGGCACGCACGTGTCGACATCCGCGACCGTGCCGGCATCGACGCCCTGTTCGCCGAGTACGGCTCGGACATCTCGCTCGTGATCCACACCGCCGCGCAGCCGTCGCACGACTGGGCCGCCCGCGATCCGTTCACCGACTTCGACGTCAACGCAGTCGGCACGCTCAACGTGCTCGAAGCCACCCGCCAGCACTGCCCCGCGTCGACGTTCATCTTCACCTCGACCAACAAGGTCTACGGCGACACCCCCAATCGTCTGCCGTTGATCGAACACGACACCCGTTGGGAGATCGACCCGTCACACACCTATGTCGACGGCATCCGCGAGGACATGGCGATCGACTCGACGCTGCACTCGATCTTCGGCGCCTCGAAGGTGGCTGCCGACGTGATGGTGCAGGAGTACGGCCGCTATTTCGGCATGTCCACCTCGGTGTTCCGCGGTGGCACGTTGACCGGGCCGAACCATGCCGCGGCCGAGCTGCACGGGTTCCTGGCCTATGTGATGCAGTGCACGATGACCGGCACTGCGTACCGGGTGTTCGGTTACCAGGGCAAACAGGTCCGCGACGCCATCCACTCGACGGATCTGATCTCGTGTTTCGACCACGTGTACGCCGCCGCCCAGAACGGTGCGGCCCGCGCCGGCGAGGTGTACAACATCGGTGGGGGCCGGTCGTCGAACTGCAGCGTGCTCGAAGCGATCACGTTGTGCGAGGAGATCACCGGCAACACGCTCGAGTGGACCTACGTCGACGAGCATCGCGTCGGCGACCACATCTGGTGGATCGGCGACAACGGCCGCTTCGCCGAGCACCACCCCACCTGGCAACTCACCTACGACGTTCCTGCCATCCTCACCGAGATGCACGACGCCAATCGCGAACGTTGGGCATGACGCCGAGCCCGAACCACCGACGCAACGGGCGAACGACGATGACCGGCCGACGATGATCGATGTCGGCAAGGTCGACGTGATCGGCGTGCAGGTCGACGCCGTCGACTACGACGCAGCGGTGTCGCGCGTCATCAGCGCCGCCATCGACCAGCGCAGCTATCGGGTGTCGGCCCTGGCGGTGCACGGCGTGATGACCGGCGTCGACGACCCCGAACACCTCGCCAGACTCAACGAATTCGATCTGGTCACCCCCGACGGGCAGCCGGTGCGATGGGCGATGAACTGGCTGCACCGAACCGGTCTACGTGACCGGGTCTACGGCCCCGACCTCACGCTGGCGGTGTGCCGAGCCGCGGTCGAACGTGACCTCACCGTGTATTTCCACGGCAGTACACCGGACACACTCCAACACCTGGTGCGTCGACTCCCGACGCTCGTGCCCGGGATCCGTATCGCGGGCACCAGCCCCTCCACGTTCGCCACCTCGACACCCGCAGAACTCGACGACCTGGCGGCCGGCATCCGTGCCACCGGTGCCTCGATCTGCTTCGTCGGGCTCGGTTGCCCCCGCCAGGAGGTGTTCGTGTACGAGAACGCAGAGCGATTGTCGATGCCGTGCCTCGCGGTGGGCGCCGCGTTCGACTTCCACGCCGGGCTCGCCAAGGAGCCACCGGCGTGGGTCCAGCGAGCAGGGCTGCAGTGGGCGCAGCGTCTGATACGCAGCCCACGTCGGCTGTGGCGCCGCTACGTGATCCTGAATCCCCGGTATGCCGCGCGGGTCGCGGCCCAGCGCCTGGGTCGCTACACCGCACCGACCGAGCAGCCGCCGCCGCACATCGGTGACAGCTGACGACCGTGGCCGGTCGTCGGTCAGGACCCTGCGTGCTCGCCGACCAACGCCCGCGGCGTCTTGGCGAGGATCTGCAAGTCGGTCCGCAACGACACCCGCCCGACGTAGGCGAGATCCCACTGGCCGTTCTCGTGCATCGGGCCGCTCCCCCGTGCCGACACCTGCCAGAGCCCGGTGAGCCCCGGCTTGACGAGGTGTCGCTGGTGGAGGGCCGGCGGATACTGCTCGACCACCGAGTCGAGTTCGGGACGCGGCCCGACGATGCTCATCTCTCCGCCCAGCACGTTGAAGAGCTGAGGCAGTTCGTCGAGGCTGTAGCGACGCAGGAACCGGCCGACGGTGGTGTGGCGGGGATCGTCTTCGGACTTGTGGGTGCAGCGGCGGTCGTGAATCACGTCGAGTCGCCGGCTCCGACGATCGTGACGCATCGTGCGGAACTTGAGGACCTCGAAGGGCTCACCGTCGACGCCGATGCGACGCTGGCGGAAAAGCACGGGTCGACCCATCGTCAGCGCCACCACCGCCGCGATCAGCGCCATCGGAAGGCCAGCCGCCGCCAGCATGCCGATCGCGACGGCACGGTCGAACGCCGGTTTGACGACGCGCACGTAGAGACCTCGAGGCGCCTCGACCGGCGGGAGTGCGGCGAGTGGTGGCACCACGGCTTCGGTGGAATCGACCACCGCGGACGTCGACCGCTGCCGACGGTGTGGTGCGCGGTGGCGCTGCGGGTGGACCGCTGCCACGAGCACGAGCTCACTCGTCATCTTTCCGCCTTCCGTCAAGCCACGGAGCGTGAGGTCACTCTCCGTGGCGCTGATGCCGCCGCCGGTCATGGTTCGGGGTTCGTGATGACCCCTCAAGCCCTGAACAGCTGGGGTATTCTCCCATTCGGCCGGCTCGACGCACAACCACTTGACCAAGACTTGATGACCACTCAAGGTGAGATTCTGGACGCGGCACTACGATCTGCGCCGATGCCCGAACCACCCCCCGTCGCCGAACCGACCGACGAGCCTGCGCCGACGGCCGGCCGGGCCGAGGAGGTCGTGCGCTCCGCCGGCCGGCACTCGGTCAGGTGGGCGGCGATGGCAACAGCCGGCCTGCGCCCCGATCCCGATCTCGTGATCATCGGCGTGAAGCGGGGCGGGACCACGTCGCTGTTCCGCGATCTCGAGCGCCACCCTGCGATGTGTCCGCTGGTCCCGTCGGCTCGGCGACTCCCATTGCGAGAGAACATGAAGGGCGCGCACTGGTTCGACAGCGACATGACCCGATCGACTCGCTGGTACCGCAGCCACTTCGCCGCGAGACCGACGAGGTGGTTTCGAACGCGACGCTGCGGCGCGGCCTTCACCGCCGAGGCAAGCCCCTACTACCTGTTCCATCCGCTGGCCGCTCGACGAGCTGCGACGGCGTTGCCCGCCACCCGGTTCGTCGTGATGCTGCGCGACCCGGTCGAACGAACGGTGTCGCACTGGGCCGAGCAGACCCGCAACGGTGTCGAGACCCTCGCACTGCGTGAAGCGATCGAGGCCGAGCGCGGGCGCGTCGGCGACGACGGCGCACGGCTCATGGACGGCACGCTCGGCACGAGCCACGCCCACGAGCAACAGACCTATGTGGCGCAGAGTGAGTACGCGGCGTCGCTCGATCGGTGGATCGATGCGGTCGGCCGCGACCGACTCACGATCGTGTTCTCCGAGGACTACTACCGCGACCCGACCAAGGTGATCGGTGCCGTCCTCGAGGCATCCGGGCTGCCGGCGCTGCCCGACGGACATCGCTCGGAGCACCGCAATGCGGCACCCCGACCGTCGACCCTCGACGCCGATCTCGATGCCGAACTGACCGAGCGGTTCCGGCCCGACGTCGACCGACTCACCAGCCGGCTCGGCCTCGCTCCCCCGTGGCCCCGTTTCTCGACGGCTGCGAGCTGACGATGCGTGTCCTGCAACTGCACGCTCGGTACCGGATCCGCGCCGGCGAGGACACCGTGGTCGACAACGAGGCTGCCGCGCTGCGCCGTGCCGGCCACGACGTCGTGCAGCTGACGGTCGACAACCCGACCGATCCGCTCGCCACCGTTGCGGCGCTTGCCCGGAGCGTCTCCAACCGTTCCGCTGCCCGCCTCGTCCGCGAGCGCATCGCCGAGGTGAGACCCGACGTGGTGCACGTGCACAACACCTGGTTCGCCCTGTCGACCTCGGCCGTCGAGGCTGCTGCAGACACCGGGGTCCCGGTCGTGATGACCCTGCACAATTTCCGCGTCGGATGCCTCAGCACCGATCTGTTCCGAGACGGCGCGGTGTGCACGGCGTGCGTGGGACGGGCCCCGCTGCCCGGCGTGCTCCACGGTTGCTACCGGGGCTCGAGGATGCTGTCGGCACTGCAGGCCACCGAAGTGATGGTGAGCCGACGCCGCGGCGTGCTCGACCGCTCGGTCACCAGATTCGTGGCACCATCGCAGTTCATGGCCGACCGTCTCGCCGACATGGGGGTCGCCGTCGATCGCACCATCGTCAAGGCACACTTCGTCGACGATCCCGGTCCGCGCACGAGGGCACCCTCCACGTCCGGCGACGTCGTCGTCGTCGGGCGGATGGCCCCCGGCAAAGGCATCGACACCCTCTTCGCCGCGTGGTCGGCCGCCGCGACCACCCAGAGCCGCGGCCACCAGCTCCAGGTGATCGGTGACGGCCCGCTCGCCGCGGAGCTCGCGCAGCTGGCTCCGCGCAACGTGACGTTGCTCGGTTGGCAGGACCGTGACGAGATCCGCCGACGGCTCCTCGATGCACGTGCACTGGTGATGCCATCGGAACTGTACGAGACCTTCGGAATGGTCCTGCTCGAAGCGATGAGCGCCGGCCTCCCCGTGATCGTCAACACCACCGCCGGGGCTGAAGCAATCGTCGAACCGCCGTTCCGGCTGGTGGTGCCACCTCGTCACCCGGCAGCGCTGGCGGACGCGCTCGATGCACTCGACGACGCCACCGTCGACGAGGTCGGTGCGGCCAACCGTCAGCGGTTCGAGAGCCAGTACAGCGAGGCGGTGGGAGTCGACGCACTCGAGTCGCTGTACCGCGACACGATCGCTGCAGGAGGGCCGACGTGACCGGACGTTCGGTGCCGTTCTCGTCGAGGTTCATCGTCAGCGACCACGCCGACCGGTCGGCTCGACGGGTCCGAATGCTCGCCGGCACGTCCGATTGGCGCAGGGACCTTCTCGACCGCGCCGGCGCCTTCATGATCCTGGTTGCGGGAACCGGACCGTGGCCGTCCTCCCCCGGCTGGTCGTGGCCGGGCCACGACGCAGCGGAGATCGAGCGGCGGTTGGACACCGCCATGCCCGGCCTGCGAATCGAGGCGGCGGTCACCCCGCGGCAACCGGGTCGCAAGCGCCTGTCGCTGCTGTGCCGAGTCGCCGACCCGACAGCCAGCCGTGACATCGTCGTCAAGCTGGCCCAGGTCGGCGACGGCCTGGAGACCGAAGCGGCAGCGCTGTCCCTGCTGACGGAGCGACCCCTGCCGGGCATCGCGACGCCGCGCGTGCTCGCGATGGGCGAACTCGACGGCGACACCACGTTCCTCGCGACCGATGCCCTCGGGCTCGACCGCCAACGGCCGGCCATCGGCGAGCCGCTGCGTCGTTTCGAGCGGGATCTCGGGGATCGTCTCCGCGAACTTCCTCGTCCGGCCGATGCAGCGTCCGATGCGGTCCCGGTGCACGGCGACCTCGCACCGTGGAATCTGCGCCGCACCAGCCGGGGGCTCGCTCTCTTCGACTGGGAGGCGGCAGGTTGGGGCGCGCCAGGCTCCGACCTGGCCTTCTATCGGCGCTCGTGCGACGAACTCGCCCGGACATCGATGTCGGTCACGGCACGACGGCGGTGACCGTCGGCGTCTGCCACGACGAGTTGCCCGCCAGATCGAACGCCTGCACCGCGATGTAGTGCGTGCCCGAACCCAACGTCGCCACGTTCACCGACGTCGCCGGCGAATCCACCAGCACCACCTCGACGTTGTTGCGAGTCACCCGGTAGTAGGCCACCCCGACATCGTCACGAGACGCACTCCACGACACGTCGATCGTCCCGTCGGCCAGCACCGTCGCCACCAGATCCCGCGGCGTCGACGGATTCGTCGTGTCCAACTCCACCGGCGGCACCACCACCGCAGTCACCGTCGGCGTCCGCCACGACGAGTTCCCCGCAGCGTCGAAGGCCTGCACCGCGATGTAGTGCGTTCCGAAGCCGAGCGTCGTCACGTTCACGGAGGTCTGGGTTCCCGGCACGACGACGACCTCGGCGTTGTTGCGAGTCACCCGGTAAGAGGCCACCCCGACATCGTCACGAGACGCACTCCACGACACCTCGATCGTCCCGTCGGCCAGCACCGTCGCCACCAGATCCCGCGGCGTCGACGGACTGCTCGAGTCCGACTCCACCGGCGGCACCACCCGGGTGAGCGACGACGGCGTGGCGTCCGACTCGTTGCCGGCCGCATCGCGAGCGGCCACTCCGACGTAGTGGTCGCCGAACTCGACGGGGATGTCGACGGCGGTCACGTCACCACCGACCGTCTGGACGAGGTCGCCGTTGCGGTAGATGGCGTACGCAGTGACGCCGACGTCGTCGGTCGACGCCCTCCACGTCGCGGTGAGTGTCGGTCCGCCAGGATCGGCCGTGACGACGAGCTCGGTGGGTACCGACGGTGCGGAGATGTCCTCGCCGACGATGTCGACCTCCACCGATGGCGTGTTGAACGACTCGTTGCCGGCGGCGTCGACGGCCTGCACCTGGAACCAGTACGTGCCGCGGGCCAGATCGGTGACGACTGCGGACGTCTCGCTCCCGTCGACGGTCTGCACCTCGACACCGGTCTGGATGATGCGGTACCGGTCGATGCCGACGTTGTCGGTCGACGCCGTCCACGTCAGCGTGACGTCCTGGTCGGCGCCGATGGTGAATGCCAGTCCGGTCGGTGTGGTCGGACGAAGATCGTCGCCGGGCATCAGCACCGGCGACGTGGCCGAACGGTTGCCGGCCGGATCGACCGCCCGAACGAAGTAGCGATCGTCCGAGGTGCCGGTCGGGTCGACGTACGACGACGCGTACAGCAGCGGGCTGATGACGCGGTCGTTGCGGAGCACCTCGTAGCCGAGGAAGCCGGGCTCGTTGTCGGCCGATGGCGTCCAGGTGATCCGGACCCCACCGCCCGAGCGGGTCAGCGCAGCCGTCTCGCCGGGCACGCTCGGTGCAACGGTGTCACGGGGGCAGAACTTGCTGAAGCTCTCGAGGTACTGGCGCCGGCCGTTGACGAACGGACCGCCGAGCATGTCCCCGCCGAACCAGAGGCAGCCGTCGATGTCGGTGTGCAACGCCCACGCGCCGGCGGTGTAGGCCGAGCCGAGTCCGGGCACCCAGTCTCGTTCGTAGGTGTGGTCGACCGGATCGAACATGCCGAGCCAGTTGTAGACGTCGGTGCGGGTGTAGTTGTCGAGCGACGGCCAGGTGGTGGCGCCGCTGTAGATCCAGGCGTTGCCGTGGCTGCCTTGCATCACCTTGTCGCCGCTCAGCTCGATCACCTGGGTGTCGCCCCCCTGATCGGCGGTCACGGACCCGTCCACGTACTGGTAGTCGCTGGCGCGGTACACCTGGGTGTCGTGTTCCGAGCCGCCGTTCCACACCTCGTCGCCGAGGTCGAGCACCGCGAACTGGTAGCGCCGGCTGTTGTTGCTCGTCGTCCACACCGGCTCGGCGAGCCCGGGGACCAGCTGTCCCGTGGTGGCGTCGAGCGTGGCGATGCTGCGACGTGGCTCGCCGTCGACACCGTTGAACCGACCCACCACCTGCACCGTCTCACCTGCGGCGTCGATGTCGAAGGGCACACCGTCCACGTCGGGGCGGAACGCTCGGTCGGGGTCACCGTTCGCCACGGACACCTTCGCCATGCGGCCCATGCCGAGCGACCGAGTCGGACCGTCGATGCTGGTGAAGTTGCCACCGACGTAGACCGAGTCACCCTCCCGGTCGATTGCGAAGGCAATCGGCCGCGATGTCGTACCGCGCACGGCGAGCGACGCCCGCCAGATGGGATCGACTGCCGCAGTGGTGGGGTCGAGGGCGGCGAGCCCCTGTGTCCCGGCGACACCGTTGACGTTGGTGAACTGGCCGGCGACGATCAGGCGCCCGTCGGCGATCTCGAGATCCCAGACCGTGCCGTCGAGTTCGGGATCGAACGACGGGATCCAGGCGCCGGTCAGGCGATCGAAGGCAGCGAGGTACGAATGGTCGACGAGCTGTCCGGTCGAGGTGTCGCGCACCTCGGAGAACTTGCCACCGACGAAGACGCGGTCGCCGAGGCTGACGATGTCGAGCACCGGAGCGCGTAGCGACCGCTCGGAGTCGCCGAGGCTGTTGAGGCCCATGACGCCGCCGGCGATCTCCTCGGGACGGTCGTCGAGCAACGGTGGCAGTGTTTCGGCTGCGAGCCCCTCGTCGCCGATCGGCTCGGTCGCAGCCGTCGTCAGTGTGGGGCGGACGAACAGCTGGGTGAACGGCAATGCACTGTTCTCGTTGTTGAACTCCCACAGGTAGGAGCTGTCGTTGCGCTCACCCTCGATCGAGCCGCGGTAGGAGAATCCGGCCTGACGGCCGTGGCCGCTCCACGGGAAGGTGAACCAGCCGTCGTAGTCGGTGGCGCCACGGTTGCCCGAGCCGGTCTCGCCCCACATCGTGACGTTCGAGTCCTTGGTGTTCGATCCGCTGCCGACGACGCCGTCGATCGCGAACGACTCGAGGCGATGGCCCCCGTCGAGCGCCCACGACCACTCGCCGAGGTCGAGGAACTGCCAGCGCAGGTCCTGCCAGTCGGTGCCGTCGGAGTTCTTGGCACGACGAATCCGCAAGCCGTCCGCGAGGTCCCTCACGGCACCGCCGCCGAGCAGACCGTCGATCGTCTCCGACGACAGGGCCACGGGCGAGAACGCCTCGGGGCCGGTGACGGTCTCGACGAGGCGCTGCGGGGTCGACTGACCGTAGTCCTGGAACGTCCAGCCATCGCGGCCGCGGCCGATCAGGACCCAACCACCGCCATCGGTGGTCATGTCACAGTAGAACTGCCCGGGACGCGGGAGTTGCGTGTTGCGGAGCCAGTAGACGCCGTCGGCGCTGGCAGGGTGCGCCTGCTTGATCTCCCAGCACGACGCGGCGGCATCGGCCGAGGTGGTTCCGCTCAACGGTGCCCGCACGGTCAGCGGGCCGACGGGCCCGTCGACTGGTGCGTCGACCGTGCCGTCGGGGTCCTGCGCTGTTGCCTCGGTGGCGCCGACGACGGCTGCGCCGGCCGCCAGCGACGACAGCGCGAGAAGGGCCACCAGGGATCGGGCCCGCCGCCCGACCCCTGGTGACGACCGGAGACCGTCAGGTCCGACCGCGTCGAGTTCGTGATTCCGCCACATTCCGTTGTCTCTCGCCGTCGGTTGATCTCGGGCCGCTCGCCACCCACGACAGTACGTTGTCCGCCCCTTCGACCGCCACGAAAAGTGGTCAAGACTTGGGCGAATACCACACGGAGTGTGGTTTCTCGTGAGCGGTGCGTGAACATCGTGCCGGTAACGTCAACGAACGCTCAAGCTGGGGCCGATTCGGACCGAAACACCGGTGATGGAACCGCACCTGGAACTCCCCAGCGCGCATCCTGTCGAGATGGTCGAGGCGTGATGAGTTCGGCGATGCCGGAAACGAGCTCGATCGGCCCGGTCGAGGCGTTCTGGCGCTACCGCGTGTGGACCGTGCCGGCGACGATCGTGGTCGGCTTGCTCGCCGGGCTGTTCGTCCTGGCCACGAGTGGCACCACCACCGCCACCAGCACCCTCTTCCTCACCGACCCGCGCGGCACTCCGGTGTTCCGCGACGGATCCAGCGCGCCGACCGACCTCGCCCGGTACTCCCGCCAGCGGGCGGAGTTCGCCGACTCGGCGGCCGTGCACCAGGCCGTCGTGGAGTCGATCGACGCCCTGCGCGAGCAGCTCTCCGCCGACCCGGACGTCTTCGAGAGCGAGATGCCGGTCGCAGAGACGACCGAGTCGGTCGACGACATCGTCGAGACCGGCACCACGTCGAGCGCCGACGTGCGCATCGACTGCACCACCGACAGCGAAGCACGAGCGCTGCTGGTGTGCGACCAGGTGGTCGGGGCCTACCTCCTGCTGACCGAACAGGACATCACCCGGCGAGCCGACGCCACCATCGAGGCGTTCCTGATCGAACGCGATCGCCTCGCCGGCGAAGGGGGCGGCCAGGGCACGATCGACGAGATCGACCTGCAGATCGCCGAGGTGCGCTCGGAAGCAGCGCTGCTCGGCAACGGCGTCGAGTTCGTCGAACCCGCCGAGGTGCAGACGGACGCCCGCATCCTGCCGGCGCTGCAGTACACCATCGCCGGGACGCTGTTCGCTGCGTTCGGCGTGGCGATCATCGCCTGGTTCCGCGCCGGACGCCGACCGGTGATCACCACCAGCTCCGACGCAACCGGCAGCCTCGACACGCCGCTGCTCGGCGAGATCACCGAAGCGCCATCGCAACTCTTCGCACCGGTCGACCCGCCCGGTGCGGCCTATCAGCTCCTGGCGACGAGCCTCGGCGCGGTGCACCCGGCGGGTGGTGTGGTGCTGACCGCCACCGTCGTGCCGAGCAGCGGTGCTGCCGAGACCGTGGCGCGTCTGGCGGTCGCCGCTGCCCGGGAAGGTCGGCGCGTCCTCGTGATCGACGCCAACCTGCGCGACCGTCGCCTCAGCCGACTGTTCGGATTCGAGCAAGCGGTCGGAGGACTCACCGAACTCCTCGCCGGACTCGTCTCGGTCGACGACGTCCGTCGTTCGGTGGGCGTCGGCGGCGCCGCCACTCTCGACCTCCTGACCGGCGGCCGCTCGGTCGACGACCCTGCCGGCCTGTTCCGATCCCAGGCCGCGCGCGCCACCCTGCACACGCTGCGCGAGCAGTACCAACTTGTCCTGCTCGATGTGCCACCGCTGCTCGAGGTCGCCGACGGTTCTGCGCTCGCCGGCGAGTCCGACGGTGTGATGCTGATCGTCGAGCGGGGCACCGACGCCCGCGATCTCGACATCGTTCGCCAGCGGCTCGATGTCCTGCGAACCGACCTGATCGGCGTGGTCTACGACCACCGTTCACACGAACACGGCGGTTGAGCATGAGCCGACGACCGCTCGGTGCCGTCGTGTCGCAGATGATCGTGGCGGGCACCAGCCTGCTGATCGCGCTCGTGGTCCTGCGCGAGTTGGGAGCCGCCGGACTCGGCACGTTCAGCCTGCTGTTCGGCGTGTTGATCACCGTCAACTCGGTGCAGACGGGCTGGATCGGTGACTCGCTCACCGTCCTCGACCGTTTCGAGCCCGGCATTCGACGAGCCTTGATCCGGTCGCAGGTGATCGCCGTCGCGGTGATCTTCATCGTCACGTGGGCGCTGGCCCTCCTCGTCGACGGCGTCGATGCCGCCACCGCGATCCTCTTCGGGCTCGCTTCGGTGGGCTGGGCGCTGGAGGAGACGATGCGACGGCTCCTGATCGCCCGCCGCGAGTTCTGGAAGCTCGTCGTGAACGACAGCGCCTTCGCTGTCGGTGCGTTCGGGCTCCTCGCGGCCGTGCTGGCCAGCGGCGCCACCCTCACGATCACCACCTTTGTGATCTCGCTGCTGGCGGGCTCGATCGTGGCCGTCGGCCTCGCCATGATCCAGCTCCCTCGCATCGAAGTCGTTCGTGGGCCGACAGCGCCGTCGCGGATGCGCGAGCTGGCGTCGTTCGCGAGCTGGCGGTCGGTCCAGGTCGGACTGCGCCCAGGGAGCCTGGCGCTGGTGCGGGCGATCGTGGCCACCGCAGTCTCGCTCGAGGCCGTCGGGCAGCTCGAAGCCGCGCGGCTGCTGGTCGCGCCGGCGCTCACCGTCGTCAACGGTGCCGGCATGTACTTCCTGCCCACCTACGCCGACCAGCTCCGCAACCGGGTCCGGTTGCGTCCCTCGGTCGGCCGCGCCATGTCGATGATCGCCGCGATCTGCGTCTCCTACGGGCTCGTCGCACTGCTGTTGCGCGCGCCGCTCGCCGACCTGCTCACCGATGACGAGTCGGTCGTCACGACCCTGGCCGTCGCCTCCTGGGTGCTGTTCTCGATCGCGTTCGGCATCGGTCTCCCGGTCGGCGCCGCCACGGTGGCCGCCGGCCAGTCACGGCGAACGTTCCGACTCCGCTCGATCGACGCCGCGATCGGCGTCACGCTCGCCGGCCTGCTCGCGCTGGTCGGCTGGGTCGATGCCGTTCCGATCGGCTTGGCCATCGGGGCCCTCGTCGGCGCCGGCCTGCTCGCGCGCTCACTGCGCCGAGACGGCGTCGACGTCGACCCGGCGGAGGTGACGGACGAGCCGGCAGACGCCACACCCGTCCAGCACGCAGATGTCGCCTGCCCGCTCGATGTCGAGACACCCCGCCGCGAAGCGAGGTCGCAGCTCGACGAGACCGAGCACTGGCGATGGGCTCCGGCGCCGAGCACTGGCACCTCCACCACTGCCGGGGCTGCGCTGAACGACACCGCCCGTCGCGCCGTGCCGCCACCACCGCCAGCGGCGCCTGCGGCCCTCGCACCACCGTGGACACGACGGCCCGGCCCTCGGACACGTACGTCGGGACGGACGGCTGCGCCGGGTTCGCGCACCGTCGACTGGGGCCGCGAGCTGCTCTGGATCGCGCCGCTCGTCGTGATCGTGGCGATCGAGTTCAAGTTCCGCCGGCGCAGCATCGACGACGCCCTTGCCGGCTCGATCGACCTCATGATCGCCCTCGAACTGCTCGCCCTCGCCCTGGTCGGCACCTGGTCGTTGTGGCGACTGGTGCCGTCCAAGCCGCAGATCGAGCCGCTGATGATGCTGATGTGGGGCTACATTCTCACCACCGCCGCCAGTGCGCTGTACTCGGCGTTCCCGATGTTGGCGCTCGCACGGGCGGTGGAGCTGATCATCATCGGCACGGTGATCCAGCTGATCTCGAGCCAGGGCACCTTCGGCACGATCAACAGGCTGCTGCACGGGTGGGTGGCGTTGATCTCGTTGTCGATCGTGGCCGGGCTCGCGTACGTCGCCCCCACCACCGGACCGCAGGAGGGCCGCTTCACCTGGTTGTCGGTCCACAGTGTCACTGCCGGATCGATGCTCGCCGTGTCGGTGCCGATCCTGTTCGGGCTCTGGCTCGCCGCCGGCCGACGCCCGTTGCCGTGGCCCCGCTGGATCTACGGCGGCCTGCTCGTCCTCCACGTGGTCTTCCTGCTGCTCACGCGCACCCGCGGTTCGATCGGCGGGGCCCTCGTGGCGCTCGCCGTCATGGCGTGGCTGTCGTCGGGACGCAGAGCGCGACCCGAGCTGGTGCTGAGCAGCCTGATCGCCGGCGGGGCGTTCTCGCTGGCGTTCGGTCGCCAGATCCTCGAGTTCCTCACCCGCGGCGAGACCGTCGACCAGATCGGCACCTACAACCGTCGCACCGAGATCTGGGCACTGGCGTGGGAGTCGTTCCTCGAGCGGCCGTTCTTCGGCCTCGGGTTCAACTCGGCGAAGGGTGTCTTCTTCGACGAGACCGGACTCGGTGGGGCGCACAACTCGGTGATCAACGTGATGATCGACGTGGGCCTGGCGGGCCTGATCTGGTGGGTCCTGCTCGTGGTGTCGTCGCTCGTGCTCCTCGGTCGGCTGCGACGAATCGAACGCCGCTCGCCCGTCCTGCTGCCCGGCGCGACCGGCACGGCCCGCTCCGATCAGTTGATCCTGATCGGCGTGTTCGTCGCCCTGCTCGTCAACAGCATCACCACCGAAGGCCTCGGCGCCGGCGTCAACGTGATGGCGATCTGGCTGTTCGTGTCGAGCGCCTGGCTGACGCTGCTCGACGTCGATCATCGTCGCACGCACCGCCGGCCCGAGCAGCGCACACGCAGCGAGCACAACGAGACCGGCGGGAACCCGCGGCAGCAACCGATCTCATCCACGCCGGGCGTACGCTGAGCACATGGCGCGAGTGGTGGTCACCGGTGGAGCGGGATTCCTCGGGTCACATCTGTGTCGGGCCCTGCTCGAGCGGGGCGATCAGGTGGTCGCACTCGACAACCTGGTCACCGGCTCGGTCGACAACATCGAGGAGCTGTTCGGTGCCGGGTTCACGTTCGTCGAACACGACGTGAGCAACTACGTCTGGGTTCCCGGCCCGGTCGACGTCGTGATGCACCTCGCCAGCCCGGCCAGTCCTGCCGACTTCGAGCGGATCCCGATCCAGATCCTCAAGGTCGGGGCGCTGGGCACCCACAACACGTTGGGACTCGCGCTTGCCAAGGGCGCCAAATTCTTCCTGGCCTCCACGTCGGAGGTCTACGGCGATCCCCTGGTGCATCCGCAGCCCGAGGAGTACTGGGGCAACGTCAACCCGATCGGCCCGCGCGGCGTCTACGACGAGGCCAAACGGTACGCCGAGGCGATGACGATGGCCTACCACCGCCACCACGCGGTCGACGTCCGCATCGTGCGCATCTTCAACACCTACGGCCCGTACATGCGCCCCGACGACGGCCGTGCGGTGTCGAACTTCCTCGTACAGGCGCTGCGCGGCGAGCCGATCACGGTCTTCGGCGACGGCTCGCAGAGCCGGTCGTTCACCTACGTCGACGACGAGATCCGCGGGTTCCTCGCCCTGCTCGACTCCGAGCTGACCACGCCGATCAACATCGGCAACGACAACGAGTTCACCATCGCCCAGCTGGCGGAGCTGATCGTCGACGTGACCGGTTCGACCTCGGAGGTGGTCTACCAGCCGCTCCCCGTCGACGACCCGACGCAACGCAAGCCGGATCTCACCAAGGCGCGCACACTGCTCGGCTGGGAGCCGACGGTGCAGCTACGCGAAGGCCTCGAGCGAACCGCGGAGTACTTCGCGTCACGTCTCGGCTGAGACGACGATCTCGACAGCGGGTACGGGTCAGCTCAGCGTCGGCCGACGCCGTCGTATCCCAGTCCCGCTTCGCGCACCAGGGCCGGGTCGAGCAGGTTGCGGGTGTCGACGATCGTGACCGGTCGGCCGAGCCGGGCGGCGAACCGGGGTAGATCGATCTTCGCGAACTCCGGCCATTCGGTGAAC
>Ga0102938_10001241_pt1 | contig 19264 bp, 23 predicted proteins | sample SalPonR2_B_D2_MG_FD_84516 | JGI IMG/M metagenome (GOLD analysis project Ga0102938, IMG submission 84516) | Salt pond soil microbial communities from South San Francisco under conditions of wetland restoration - Salt Pond MetaG R2_B_D2_MG | ecosystem: Environmental > Aquatic > Marine >...
CAAGGCAGCCGCCCTGCTCCTTGACTTGGGTGACATTGCCCCAAATCACATCCTCGACCGCGTGACCCTCCAGCCCGTTGCGGTCCTGCAGCGCGTTCAGAACCAGCGCCGACAGGCGCACACTGGTCACCTCGTGCAGCGCGCCGTCCTTGCGGCCCTTGCCACGGGGGGTGCGCACGGTGTCGTAGATATAGGCGTCGGTCATCATGGTCTCCTTGGGTCAAGCCCGATCGGCTGGTGAGCCGGGCATCAGGTCATAGGGGTGTTTCCATCCGGGCAGGCCCTCGATATTCGAAAGCCAGCGGTCGATATTCGGCCAGGCCGCGCGCGCAAAGCCATATGGTTCGGGGTAGAACAGATATCCGCAACAACTCAGATCGGCATTTGTCAGACCCCCGCCCACGATCCAGTCCCGCCCCTCCAGATGCGCATCGAGCACCCCGTAGGCAGCCGTCAGACGTCCCTGCAAGAAAGGGATCACGCCCTCGGGGCGCTTGGCCTCGGGCAGAAAGTTCATCAAGAAGCGTGTCATGCCCGCCTGACTGCTGAGCTTGTGATTGTCCCAGAACATCCAGCGCATCACCTCGCGCGCCTCCTCGGGCGTGTCCCCTCCGAAATGGCCCGTCCTTTCCGCCACATACATCTGCATGACCCCCGATTGCGTCAAGGTCACGTCACCCTCCACCAGCACCGGCACCTCGCCCATCGGATTGAGCTTGCGGAACGCCTCGCCGCGTGTCTCGCCCCCGAAGAAATCGACATATACCGGCACCCAGTCGAGCCCCGATATCTCCAGCGCCAGCGCCGCCTTGTACGCGTTGCCGCTCTCTCCGAAACAGTAAAGCTCAATGGTCATGGGCTGTTCCTTTTGGCTGATGGCGCGGTGGGGGTTTTGCACCCCCACACCCCCGCAGAGTATTTTCCGAACGATGAAAGTTGGATGTCTTCGTTTTCGTCGTGCCAAGTCACACGGACGCGGCACGCGCTTTCATCGTTCCCCAAATACTCCCGCCGGAGGCGTCTGTCATCCGCCTCAGGCACCTTCATCCGCGGCATCAAAACGCCCTCGCGATCAGGTCTTTCATGATTTCGTTGGTGCCGCCATAGATGCGCTGCACCCGTGCATCCGCCCACATCTGGGCGATATCGTATTCGGCCATGTAGCCATAGCCGCCATGCAGTTGCAGGCAGTCGTCCAGCACCTCGCATTGGGTATCGGTCAGCCAGTATTTGGCCATCGCCGCCGTCTCGACGCTCAGGGCACCGCGCAGATGGGCGGCGATGCAATCGTCCAGAAAGGCGCGCGCCACTTGGGTCTTGGTTTGGCATTCGGCCAGTTTGAAGCGGGTGTTCTGGAAGTCCAACAGCGGTCCGCCAAAGGCCTGACGTTCCTTGGCGTAGGTGATCGTTCGCGCAACGGCGCCTTCCATTGCCCCCTGCGCCCCGCAGGCGATGATCAGCCGTTCCTGTGGCAATTGCTGCATCATCTGGTAAAAACCACGCCCTTCTTCGCCACCGAGGATGTTTTCGGGCGGAATTTCGACCTGATCGAAGAACAGTTCCGAGGTGTCGGCGGCATGGCAGCCGATCTTTTCTAGGTTGCGCCCGCGCGCAAAGCCTTGCGCGCCTGCGGTTTCCACCACCACAAGCGAGATGCCCCGTGCGCCTTCTGCCGGGTCTGTCTTGGCGGCGACCACGATCAGATCGGCGTGTTGTCCATTGGTGATGAAGGTCTTTTGCCCCGACAGCCGATAGGCATTTCCATCGCGGATCGCGCGGGTTTTGATACCCTGCAGATCCGATCCGGCGGCAGGTTCGGTCATCGCCAGCGCGCCCACCATCTCGCCCGAGGCCATCTTCGGCAGCCAGCGCGTCTTTTGGTCGTCGTTGCCATAGGCCAGAATGTAATGCGCCACGATGCCTGAATGGATCGGGTTGCCCCAGCTTGCCAGGTTGGCGCGGCTTTGCTCGATGCAGATCACCGCCTCATGGCCGAAATCGCCACCGGCACCGCCGTATTGCTCGGGGATCGAGGGGCACAGCAGGCCCAATGCGCCGGCTTGGTGCCATATGTCGCGATCCATCTGCCCCGCCTTGCGCCAGCGTTCGAAATGTGGCGCCCATTCCTCGGCGATGAATTTCGCCGTCAGATCGCCAAGCATCCGGTGCTCATCGGTCATCCAGATCGACATGGGGCTGGCTCCTTTCAGCGTTTGCGCGCGTCGAGTTCGGAGTTGAAGAGGCGCAGGCGGTGGGCGAACGTGTCCTCGTCGATCACGCTGTCGAAATTCTCGAAGAGAAACGACAGCGCCTCGCCCTCGTCCAGCCCGGCCTCCGCCGCAAAGCGGCGCAGGCGGCGATAGCCGTCCTCGGTCATGGCCGCGGTAAAGCGGCGCGTCAGACGGAAGCGTTTCGGCATCTGTTTCCTCCTGTTTGGCGGGGTGCCCCCGCCTCAGCCAGCGGCGCTGGCGAAGTGGTCGGGCGCCAGTGCCATCACCGTGTCGCCGCCGGCCTGAATGCGGGCCAGATGCGTCGCGGTCATGGGCAGGTGCCGCGTCATGTAATGCCGGCCCGTGGCGATCTTGGTCTCGTGGAACGCGGTGTCGCTTGTGCCCTCGTCGAGGGCGCGTTTCGCCGCGCGCGCCATCCGCGCCCACATCAATCCCAGGCAGACATGGCCGAAGAGATGCATGAAATCATAGCTGCCCGACAGCGCATCATTGGGGTTTTTCATGCCGGATTGCATGAAATACATGCCCGCGGCCTGCAGGTCCTTGCTCGCGGCCTTCAAGGGGTCAAGAAATTGCGCATCGAAATCGGCATCCTGTCCCGAGTTGTCCTTGATGTAGGCTTTGATCATCTCGAAAAAGGCCATGATCGCCTTGCCGCCATTCTGCGCCAGCTTGCGGCCCACCAGATCCAGCGCCTGAATGCCGTTGGTGCCTTCGTAGATCATGGTGATCCGCGCATCGCGCACGAATTGCTCGAGGCCCCATTCCCGGGTAAAGCCCGATCCGCCGAGTGTCTGCTGTGCCAGAACCGTCGTCTCGAACCCTTTGTCGGTCAGGAAGCCCTTGATCACCGGGGTCATCAGCGACACCATCTGCTCGGCCTGCGCATCGCCCGCGCGGTGGCCCGCATCCAGCAGCGACGCGCCCCAGAAGGTGAAGGCCCGCGCCCCTTCGACAAAGGCTTTCTGGTCCATCAGGTTGCGGCGCACATCGGGGTGCACGATGATCGGATCGGCGGGCTTGTCGGGCGCCTGCGTGCCGGTCACGTCGCGCCCCTGCAAGCGGTCCAGCGCAAAGGCGAGCGCGTTCTGATACGCAACCACGCCCTGCGCATAGCCCTGCAGCCCCACGCCAAGCCGGGCCTCGTTCATCATGGTGAACATCGCGCGCATGCCCTTGTGCGGCTCCCCCACCAGAAACCCGGTCGCGCCGTCATAGTTCATCACGCAGGTTGCATTGCCGTGAATGCCCATCTTTTCTTCCAGGCCGCCGCAGGACAGCGCATTGCGCGCGCCAAGGCTGCCATCCTCGTTCACGAGCACCTTCGGCACGATGAAGAGCGAGATGCCCTTGGTGCCCTCGGGCGCATCGGGCAGCTTGGCCAACACCAGATGGATGATGTTGTCGCACATGTCGTGCTCGCCCGCCGAGATCCAGATCTTCTGGCCGGTGATCCTATAGGTGCCATCCTCTGCCGGGGCGGCCTTGGTGCGGATCAGCCCCAGATCGGTGCCGCAATGCGGCTCGGTCAGGTTCATCGTGCCGCCCCATTCGCAGGTGATCATCTTTGGCAGATAGGTGCGTTTCTGCGCATCGCTGCCATGGGCGTGGATGGTGTTATAGGCGCCATGGGTCAGGCCGGGATACATGTTGAACGCCATGTTGGCCGAGGAAAACATCTCGCCCACCGCCGTCGAGATCAGGTAGGGCAGGCCCTGTCCGCCATATTCGGGGTCGCAATCCAGTGCGGTCCAGCCGCCCTCGCGCAGCGTGTCGAACGCAGCCTTGAACCCGTCCGGGGTGCGCACCACACCGTTCTCCAGGCGACACCCCTGACGGTCGCCCACCGGGTTGAGCGGCGCCAGCACGTCCGAGGCGATCTTGCCCGCCTCCTCCAGCACGGCCGAGGTGAAATCGCGGTCCAGCTCGTCATAGCCGGGCACCTCCATCGCCGAGACGTTCAGCACATCGTGCAGGATAAATTGCATGTCCTTGGTGGGCGGGGTGTAGGTGGGCATGGCTCTCTCCCTTGGCGTCGTGGTGACGGGGCCGCGTTACTCGGCGGCGTTCTTCGATTGGCGGATCGAGGCGATCATCTTCTCGCCCCACCGCATCTGGTCTTGCAGATCGTCGATCGCGGCGGTCAGCTCGTCGCGCTGGCGCTCCAGCTCCACCAGACGATCCTGCGCGATCTCGTAGGAGCGCGTCAGCTGTGTCAGTTGCTGGTCGCCCTTGTCGTAAAGGTCCAGAAGCTGCCGGATTTCCTCCAGCCGGAAGCCGAATCGCTTACCGCGCAGGATCAGCTTGAGCCGGGCGCGGTCGCGTTTGGTGAACAGCCGCTTCTGCCCTTCGCGACGGGGAAACAGAAGCTCCTTGGCCTCGTAGAAGCGCAGGGTGCGCGGCGTCACGTCGAAAGCGTCGCACATCTGCCGGATTGTCATTGTCTGTTCGGTCATCATCCTGAGTGTCCAAATTGCATGTCTGCCGACGAACTGGACCGTCAGGCCCATCGTTACAACAGCACATGAAGGTGACGTAATAACTACGTCACGTCACTTTGAAGTTGACGTAAGATCAGGCAAGGTAACCTGGCGTCAGGTGAAATTTCCTTGCGCTCCAATGGGGCGCCGCCCCATCCTCGTCCCGTGCGCGCCCCGTGTGCGCCCCGTTTCCCCTGGGACGACCGCCTCAGCTCAGGCTGGCATTGGTCTCGTCGCGCAGGGCGCGCAATTCGTCCATCGTCTCGTCCAGCTGGGCTTTCTGCTCGGCCAGTTCGGCCAGTTGCCGGTCCGCCAGCTCGACCCAGGCGCGCATCTGCGCCTCGGTGCCCTCATGCTCGTAGATCAGCAGCCATTGTCGGATTTCCTCCAGCGCGAAGCCGAATTTTCGCCCGCGCAGGATCAGAGTCATCCGGGCCACCTCGCGGGGGCCGTAGAAGCGGGATCGCCCCTCGCGTTCGGGAAAGATCAGCTCGATATATTCGTAATAGCGCAAGGTGCGCGGCGTCACATCGAACGTCGCACACATTTCCTTGAACGACAGGCGTTTGTCAGACATCGGCAGCCACTCCTTAGCGGGGAAATTAGAACCAAGCGCGCACAAGGGCAACCACCCCACTTGCAGCGCCGGCGCGTTCAGGCCCATAAAGGGCGCGACCAGCACAGGATGGGCGCAGGAACCGCATGAGCGTGGACAAGACGAAAATCGCCGAGCAGTTCATCACCGCGATCCCCCATTCCCGGGCGCTCGGGATGGAACTCACCGCCATTGGTGAAGGCACCGCCGAAATCGTCATGGACTATGACGCGCGGTTCATCGGCGATCCGGAAACCGGCGTGATCCATGGCGGCGCGGTGTCGGCGCTGATGGACACCTGCTGCGGGGCCGCCGCAATGAGCCATCCTCGCAACCCCGGCGCCACCGCGACGATCGACCTGCGCATCGACTACATGCGCCCCGCCACCCCCGGGCAGCGCATCCGCGCGCAGGCCGAATGCTTCCACATCACCCGCTCCGTGGCCTTCGTGCGCGCCCGGGCCATGGATGATGACGCCGACCGCCCCGTCGCCACCGCCACCGGCACCTTCACGGTCGAGTCCGCCTGATGGCGCGCCCCCGGCCCGAACCCGTGCAGGTGGTCAAGCAACGCCGCGACGCCGCCCTCGGCGCGCTGGTCCGCGGGGTGCCCTATATCGGCTTTCTCGGCATCACCTTCGACCGGCGCGGGGATGAGCTTACCGCGATCATGCCGTTCGAGGACAAGCTGATTGGCAACCCGCTGCTGCCGGCCCTGCATGGCGGGGCGACCGCCGCCTTTCTCGAGGTGACGGCGATCATCGGTCTCAGCTGGTCGATGCTCTGGGACGAGATCGAAAATGGCCGGCTCGATCCCGACGATCTGGCCCGTGGCCGGCTGCCGCGCCTGCCCAAGACAATCGGCTTCACCGTCGATTACCTGCGCTCCGGCCTGCCGCGCGACGCCTATGCGCGCGCTCAGGTGACGCGCTCGGGACGCCGCTATGCCTCGGTGCATGTCGAGGCATGGCAGGACAACCGCGCGCGCCCCTTCGCTCAGGCGTCGGGCCATTTCCTGATGCCGCCGCGCGATGGCTGAGACTGTCCCGGCGGCGACGGGCCCCGGTCCGGCGGCGATCACGCATGGGCGTGTTCTCAAAATTGCCATTCCCATCGTGCTGGCCAATATCACCGTGCCGATCCTCGGCGCGGTGGACACGGCCGTGGTGGGCCAGATGGGCCTTGCCGCGCCGATCGGTGCGGTGGGGATCGGCGCGGTGATCCTCTCGGCGCTCTACTGGGTGTTCGGTTTCCTGCGCATGGGGACCACCGGGCTTGCCAGCCAGGCCCATGGCGCCGGTCGCCGCGGCGAGGTGGCGGCCCTGCTGACCCGTGCGCTGATGGTGGCAGGGGTTGCGGGTCTGGCCGTGATCGCGCTGCAGGGGCCGTTCTTTCGCGCGGCCTTCCTGCTGGCCCCCGCCAGCCCGCAGGTCGAGGGGCTGGCCCATGACTACCTCGCCATCCGCATCTGGAGCGCACCCGCCATCATCGCGCTCTATGGCGTGACCGGCTGGCTGATCGCGCTGGAACGCACCCGCGCGGTGCTGATCATCCAGGTGGCGATGAACGGCCTCAATATCGGGCTCGATCTGTGGTTCGTGCTGGGCCTCGGCTGGGGGGTCAAGGGCGTGGCGCTGGCCACCTTCCTGGCCGAATGGGGCGGGCTGGCTCTGGCGCTTTGGCTCTGCCGCGATGCCTTTGCGGTCCCGGCCTGGCGCGACTGGCCCCGGGTGTTCGATGGCCCGGCCCTGCGCCGCATGGCGCAGGTCAATACCGATATCCTTTTGCGCTCGCTGATGCTGCAGGGCATCTTCGTGTCGTTCCTCTTTCTGGGCGCGCGCTTCGGCGATGCAACGCTTGCCGCCAATCAGGTGCTGATGCAGTTCCTGCAGATCACCGCCTATGCGCTCGACGGCTTTGCTTTCGCCGCCGAAGCGCTGGTGGGGCAGGCGATGGGCCGCCACGATCCCGCCCGCCTGCGCCGCGCAGCGCTTGTCTCCAGTCAATGGGGCGTGCTCGCGGTGATTGGCCTCGCGCTGACCTTCGCGCTGCTCGGTCCCGCGATCATCGACCTGATGGCCCGCAACACGGCGGTGCAGGACACCGCGCGGCTCTACCTGCCCTGGATGGTGGCGGCCCCCCTCTTCGGGCTGGCGCCCTACATGCTCGACGGCATCTTCATCGGCGCCACCCGCACCCGCGACATGCGCAACATGATGGCGCTCAGCCTCGCCAGCTATGTGCTGGCCGCGGCCCTCCTGCTGCCCGCCCATGGCAATCACGGCCTCTGGGCCGCCTTGCTGATCAGCTTCGTCGCCCGCGCCCTCACCCTTGGCCTGCGCTATCCGGCGCTGGAACGCGCCGCGCGTCCACCCGCCGCGCCCTGATTTCTTCTGGCCGCAAATATCCCGGGGAGCGCGAGGGGCTGGCCCCTCGCTGGTCCGTTCCTCAATCGGTGGTCCGCAGCCGCGAATTCTGCACCAACCAGATCACCAGCAGCGGGATGCCGACGGTGATCGCGGTCACGGCGATCAGCAGCACGCCAAGCTCGGAATAATCGGCCGGCACCGTCACCGCGCCAGTGGCCGGATCGCGCACTTCCCGCGTCACCGTGTAGATCTGGTTGAGATACTTTGTCGTCAGGCTCGAGGCCGAAAGCGCCAGGTTGGTGAACGAGGCCATGACCGCAAAGAACGTGGCCTTCAGGTTGGATGGGGCATTGCGCGCGATCCAGGCCAGCATCGGGATCATCGCCACCTGGCCAAGCGGCGATTCGATCGCCGTATCCAGGATCGCGATGAACCGGGCATCCACCACGCCCCCGGTCAGCGGCGCGGTGATGTCCTGTATCCCGTAATACAGCCCGATATTGGGCAGCGTCAGCACCCCGCCCGCGATGGTCAGCATCGCGACGATCCAGACAATGGGCTTTTCCGCCATCAGCGGGCGCAGCACGACGATCCCCACCAGCGTCAGCACCGAGGTGATCAGCGACAGCACCGACAGGAACTGCTGGTCGAACCCCAGCACGTCGATATTGAACCAGGTGATCCCGTCGCCGGGCCTTGGCACCGCGCGGAACATGAAGATGATCGTCGCGGTGCCGATCAGCGCGCGGGCCTGTGCCGGGCTCAGCACGGCGACCAGCTGGCGCATCAGGAACAGCACGATCGCCATCGAGCCGGCAAAGATGATCTCCTGACTGTAGGGCACCTGTCCCAGACCTACCGCCAGGGTCAGGATCACGAACGCCCCGCCGCCGATGAAATACCACGGGTTCGGCGTCGTCTCCTCGTCGGGGCGCTCGAACAGGGCATCGGCCTCGGCGGGGCTCAGGCCCGTCTTGCGCAGGTTGTGCCGGGCGCGGTATTTCTGCACCCCCGCCAGGATCACGCCCGAGACCGACACCAGCGGGATCGACAGCGCCAGCAGATAGATCGTGGCATAGATGTCGGCCTTGGCCGCTGCGTCCATCGCTTCGATCCCGCGAAACATCCAGATGTTCAGGGCGGCGACCACCACCGTGCCGGTGATCAGCGCAAACCGCCCCAGGGTCTGCATGGTGACATGCATTGCGCGGGACTGCTCTTCGGGGATCGGTGTGCCTTGCGCATCCACGCGCGGCACGGCTTCGACCGACATCGCATCGGCCACCGCATCCTGAATGACCAGCCCGCAGGGCGTCAGCAGGAACGACGTGATGTACCAGGCACTGACCGGCATGATGGCCTCCATCATCGCGCGCTCGGTCAGCACGAAATACATGATGATCATGCTCAGCCCGATCAGCCCGGCGCCCAGATAGACCAGCAGCCATTTCCAGCGCCAGATGATGTCCACCAGATGCCCAAGCGGCATCTTCAGCGCCCAAGGCAGCCCCGCCCAAAAGGCCAGCCCCGCCAGATAGGCCGCCGAAAGATCCAAGTATTCCTTGACGAAAAATGTCCCCACGATCCCCGTCAGCCCCGAGAATCCGGCGGCGAAATAGATCATCAGCGGCGGCAGGAAGGTCCAGCGCATCTGACGCGCCAGATCATAGACCACGGCATCCAGCCACGCGGCTGGACCGCGTTTGTCGCGCTGTCGGCTCTGATCGCTCGTCATCCGCGCCCCGCTCGGAATTGCCTCGGCGTCAATCTAGATCGTCGCGGGCGGTGTGCAAAGCCCTTACAGGATGTCCAGAACCCGCTCGGGTGGCCGGCCTATGGCGGCGCGGCCCCGTGCCAGGACGATGGGCCGTTCGATCAGCTTTGGATGCGCGGCCATCGCCGCGATCAGCCGCGCGTCGTCATCGTCCCGGCTCAGGCCCAGCTCGGCAAACAGCGCCTCGCCGGTGCGCATCATCTCGATGGCGCGCAGGCCAAGCGCGTCCCGGACCTGCCGCAGCTCTTCGGCGCTCGGCGGGTCGTCCAGATAGCGGCGTACCCGCACCGCATGGCCTTGCGCCTCCAGCAGCGCCAGCGCCGCGCGCGACTTGCTGCAGCGCGGGTTGTGCCAGATGTCGATCAGGTCCATGCGTCGCGCCCGGTGCCCACCGCATCGGCCACGTTGGCAAAGCCGTCGCGCTCCAGCAGCGCCTCCAGCCCTCGGGCGATGCGCGGCACCAGCGACAGCCCCTCATAGACCAGCCCGGAATACAGCTGCACTGCGCTCGCGCCGGCGCGGATCTTGGCATAGGCCGTTTCGGCCGACGCCACGCCACCCACGCCGATCAGCGGCATCTTGCCCCCCGTCAGCGCCGACAAGGTCGCCAGAACCCGTGTCGATTTCTCGAACAGAGGCGCCCCCGACAGCCCGCCTTTTTCCGCCGCGTGCGGGCCGTGAAGCCCCTCCCGGTCCAGCGTCGTGTTGGTCGCGATGATCCCCGCGAGCCCTGCTGTCATGGCCACATCCACGATCTCCGACAGCTCCGCATCGCTCAGATCCGGGGCGATCTTCAGAAAGACCGGGATCGCGCACGGCAGCCCGTCGCGCGCCGCCATCACCCCGGCCAGCAGCTTGGCCAGCGCCTCGGCGCCCTGCAGGTCGCGCAGTTTTTCGGTGTTCGGACTGCTGACATTGACCGTCGCGAAATCCAGATTCCGTCCGCAATGGGCCAGCACGCGGGCGAAATCCTCGGCCCGGTCCGCACTGTCCTTGTTGGCCCCCAGATTAAGACCGATCACCGCGTCGCGCGGACGATTGGCCAGCCGCGCGCCCACCGTCTCCATACCCTCGTTGTTGAAGCCGAAGCGGTTGATCACCGCCCGGTCCTGCGCCAGCCGGAACAGGCGCGGGCGCGGATTGCCCGGTTGTGCGCGTGGCGTCACGGCGCCCACCTCCAGAAACCCGAACCCGGCGCGGCTCAGCGGGGACAGCGCCACCGCGTTCTTGTCGAACCCCGCCGCCAGCCCCACCGGGTTGGCCAGACGCAGCCCCGCCACCTCGCAGCGCAGCCGGTCCGAGGTGACAAGCCCGGGCAGGGGCGTCAGGCCCGCGCGCAGCGCCAGCAGTGCCGCATCATGGGCGCGCTCCGGCTCCAGCCGGTGCAGCGCCGCCAGCCCCAGCCGTTCCAGCACGCTCATTCCAGACCCGGTGGAAACTGATGCACCCCGTCGGCCAGGGGCAGGGGTTGCGCCCACTGCACATCCTCCAGCCGCAGATCGCGGTAGAGATGCGGAAACAGCGCCCCGCCGCGCGACGGCTCCCATGTCAGGGCGTCGCCAAGTGCCTCGGCCTCGACCGCCACCAGCATCAACCCGTCCTGTCCGGCGAAATGCTTGGCCGCCGTCTCGGCCGCCTGCGCGGCGGTCGAGAAATGGATATAGCCATCGGCCAGATCGACCGGCGCGCCACGGGTAACCCCCTCGCGACGCAGCGCCTGCCATTCATCGGTGTGGAAAATCTTGTAAATCAGCATGGCACGGGTGATGCCTTGCGCGCGCGCGCCGGTCAAGCGACAAACCGGTCAAGCGACAAACCAGCCCGGCGATACGGCCCCTTTGCAATCGCGCCCCGGCAGGGCAGACTTGGCCGCGATGCTCTGACCGTCTCGAGGCGCTGAATGACCAACGTCAAGGCCCAGTACGAAGCCTACCCTTACCCCGAACGCGATCCCGCTGACGAGGCGCGGCGCCTTGTCACCGGTTCGCCCTCTCATCCCCTTGAGATCGACCATTTCCTGTTTGACGGCTGCCGTGACTGGTCGCAGCCGCTGCGCGTTCTGGTGGCCGGTGGCGGCACGGGCGACGGGCTGATCCAGATTGCCGCGCTGATGAAGCAGGCGGGCCGCCCCTGCGCGGTGACCTATCTCGATCTCTCCACCGCCTCGCGCAAGGTGGCCGAGGCGCGCGCGGCGGCGCGCGGTCTTGATGCGATCACCTTTCTGACAGGCAGCCTGCTCGATGCGCCCGATCTGGGGAGCTTCGATTACATCGATTGCTGCGGTGTTCTGCACCACCTGCCCGATCCGGGCGCGGGCTTTGCCGCATTGCGCGCAGCCCTCGCGCCGGGGGGCGGTATGGGCTTCATGGTCTACGCGCCCTATGGCCGCTCGGGCGTCTATCCGCTGCAGGCGGCGTTCGGCACGCTCTATCAGGGGCTTGACCCCGCCGAGCGTCTGTCGCGTGCCCGCGCGCTGCTTGACCGTCTGCCTGACGGGCACCCGTTTCGGACCAACCCCAATCTGGGCGATCACAAGGACAGCGACGCGGGCTTTTACGATCTGCTCCTGCACAGTCAGGATCGCGCCTTCACCGTGACCGAACTCCTTGAAACGATGCAGGCGACGGGCTGGGCCTTGTCGGGCTTCACGATGCCCGCGCTCTATGATCTGGCCCGCCTGACCGACCGTCCCCCGCATCTGGGCGATCTTGACGCGATGGCCGTGGCCGAGCAGCTCAATGGCACGATCAAGGTGCATGTCGGCTATGCCGTGGCGTCGGATGCGGCGCGCAGTCCGGCCTCGGGGCGCAACCGTGCGCGAATTCCCCACCTCAAGGGGATCGACCCGCGCGCCCTGGCGCAGGCTGTGGCCCAGGGCCAGCGCCCGCAGCTTGGCTTCGGGTCCGTGACCGCGCGCCTGGTCTTGCCCAAACAAGCCGCGCCCCTGATCGCGGCCATCGACGGGCGGCGCAGCCTGGCACAGATCGCCCAGGTCACCGGCACCGATCCGATCTCGATGGGCGCGACATGGGCGCAGATCGAAACCGAACTGACCGGCTGGGGTGCGCTGCTCTATTCGTCGATCCTCAAGGGCGCCTAGACGCGATGTGCGGCCGCTTTGCCCTCACGCTGCCCAATGACGCGATGGCGCAGCTCTTTGCGGCGGCCCCGGCCAATGATCTGCCCGATCCGCCCGATTACAACATCTGTCCCACGAACCGCGTCCACACCGTGACCACAGCCCCCGAGGGGCGTCGGTTGGGCGCGATGCGGTGGGGGTTCATTCCGCATTGGTACAAAACCCCCGCCGACGGCCCGCTTCTGATCAATGCCCGCGCCGAAACCATCGCCGATAAACCCGCCTTTCGCACCGCCTGCCGCGACCGGCGCTGCCTGATCCCCGCCAGCGGCTTTTACGAATGGACCAAGGATGCCGACGCGAACCGCCTGCCGTGGTATATCACGCCTGCCGATGATAGCCCGCTGGCCTTTGCCGGGATCTATCAGGACTGGGGACAGGGCGAGGACCGGGTGACCACCTGCGCCATCGTGACCTGTGCCGCCAACCCCCCGATGCAGCGCCTGCACAGCCGGATGCCGGTGATCCTGGCCCCCGGCGACTGGCCTTTGTGGCTGGGCGAGGCCGGGCATGGCGCGGCAGCCCTGATGCGTCCCGCCCCCGATGCGGCGCTGACCTTCTGGCGCGTCGATTCTGCGGTGAATTCCAACCGCGCCACCGGGGCCGACCTGATCGCCCCGATCGAGGTCTGACCCCGGTCCGGTTTTCGTGGTTGGCATTCGCGCGGTCGCGCGCCACAGTGCCGCCCAACCGGGACGCCGCCCAACCGACACGTCCCGTCCAACGCATCGGAGCCTGACATGCCAACCCGCCCCCTCCGCGTCGCCATCAACGGCTTTGGCCGCATCGGCCGCACGCTTCTGCGCATTCTCTTGCGCGATGCGCCCGATATCGACCTTGTCCTCATCAACGAGATTGAGCCGCTGCCCACCTGCGCTTATCTCTTCCAGTATGACAGCGTCTTTGGCCCCTGGCCCGGCGAGGTGGCGGCAGGGCAGGGCGTTCTCACCGTCGATGGCCGGGCGATCCCGTTTCACGCCGCGCAGGATTTGCGCGCGCTGGATCTGTCGGGCGTGGATGTGGTGCTGGAATGCACCGGTATGGGCGGCGCGCGCGCGATGGCCGAACGCGGGCTGGCCGCAGGGGCCGCGGCGGTGCTGGTCTCCGGTCCATCCGCCGAAGCCGATGTGACGCTGGTCCTCGGTGCCAACGAGAGCGATCTGACCGATCAACGCATCATCTCGAACGCGTCTTGCACGACCAACGCTCTGGCGCCGCTGGTGCGGTTGCTGGATGACGCGTTCGGGGTGATCAGTGGCCAGATGACGACTGTGCATTGCTACACCGGCAGCCAGCCGACCGTCGACAAACCGCGCAGCGCGCCCGAACGCAGCCGTGCCGCCGCCCTGTCGATGGTGCCCACCACCACCAGCGCGCAGCATCAGACCGGGCTTGTGCTGCCGCATATGAAAGACCGGATCGAGGCGCGGGCGATCCGTGTGCCCACCGCCAGTGTGTCCTGTCTGGACCTGACCGTGCAGACGCGCGCGCCGGTCTCCCGCGACGAGGTGAACGCGGTTCTCAAGGCCGCCGCCGATCGCTCTGCGGTGTTTGGCTGGACCACGCAGCCGCTGGTCAGCTCGGATCTGCGCGGTCGGCCCGAATCGGTCATCATGAGCGGGCTGGAAACGTCGGTGTCCAATGGCGGACTTTTGCGGGTGTTCGGCTGGTATGACAACGAATGGGGCTTTTCGTGCCGGATGCTCGACATGGCCCGCCTCATCGGCGCCCGCTGAAACGATTTCTTCAAAAGAAATCGCCCCGGAAACTTTCAAAGTTTCCGGCACCACCCCGCCGCCAACCCGCCCCGCCAATCCGACCCCGCCTCAGCGCTGGATTTCGAACCGGTCCAACCCGGCAGGGTCGGCCAGAGCCGTGTCCACCCGGTCCACCCGTGCGCGATCCGGCCCGCCATGCAGCGCCGCCAGCATGTCCTGCACCACATCGCGCGGCCCTTGGATCAGGGCGGTCACCGTGCCATCGGCCTCGTTCCTGACCCATCCCGTCAGGTCGCGCGCCTGCGCTTGGCGCTGCACCCAGGCCCGGAACGCCACCCCTTGCACCCGGCCCGTGATCCGGGCGTGACGGGCTGTCGTCTGCGTCATGTCAGCTCCTTTCGCGTCTTGTCTGCATCATCGCATCCGCAAACCGTTCCCGGTCCTGCCATCCTCCGACGCCAGCTATTGACCAAGCCTGCATTGCGGCGCATATCCCTGCCCATGACACCGCTTTCGCATATCCGCAATTTCTCGATCGTGGCCCATATCGACCACGGTAAATCCACCCTTGCCGATCGTCTGATCCAGATGACCGACACGGTGGCCGAACGGGACATGAAGGAACAGCTTCTCGACTCGATGGATATCGAACGCGAACGCGGCATCACCATCAAGGCGAACACTGTCCGCATCGACTTCACCGCCGAGGACGGTCAGCAATATGTGCTCAACCTGATCGACACGCCGGGCCATGTGGATTTCTCGTATGAAGTGTCCCGCTCGATGCGCGCCGTCGAAGGCTCGCTTCTGGTGGTCGACAGCACCCAGGGCGTCGAGGCGCAGACCCTCGCCAATGTCTATCAGGCGATCGACGCCAATCACGAACTGATCCCTGTGCTCAACAAGATCGACCTGCCCGCCAGCGATCTGGACCGTGTCGCCGAGCAGATCGAAGAAGTGATCGGCATCGACGCCTCGGGCGCGATCCCGGTCAGCGCCAAGACCGGGCAGGGCATCCGCGAGGTGCTGGAAGCCATCGTCGCGCATCTGCCCGCCCCCAAGGGGGACCGCGACGCGCCGCTCAAGGCGATGCTGGTGGACAGCAAATACGATCCCTATCTGGGTGTCGTGGTGCTGGTGCGGATCATGGACGGCGTGCTGAAAAAGGGCGACCGCATCCACATGCTGCAAACCGCCGCCACCTACAACGTGGACCGCATCGGCGTGTTCCGCCCCGCCATGACCGTGGTGGACGAGCTTGGCCCCGGCGAAATCGGCTTCATCACGGCCTCGATCAAACAGGTCCGCGACACCAAGGTGGGCGACACGATCACCCATGATCGGCGCCGCTGCACCACGGCATTGCCGGGCTTCAAACCCTCGGTTCCGGTGGTGTTCTGTGGCCTCTTCCCGGTCGATTCCGCCGAATTCGAAAGCCTGCGCGACGCGATCGAGAAACTGGCCCTCAACGACGCCTCCTTTTCCTACGAGATGGAGAATTCCGCCGCCCTCGGCTTCGGCTTCCGCTGCGGCTTTCTGGGCTTGCTGCATCTCGAGGTGATCCGCGACCGGATCGAACGCGAATACGATATCGAGCTGATCACGACCGCGCCCTCGGTGGTCTATCACATCTTCATGAAAGACGGCTCCATGAAGGAGCTGCACAACCCCGCCGACATGCCCGATCTGACCTATGTCGATCACATCGAGGAACCCCGCATCAAAGCGACGATCCTCGTGCCCGACGAGTATCTGGGCGATGTGCTCAAGCTTTGCCAGGATCGGCGCGGCATCCAGATGGACCTCACCTATGCGGGCAGCCGCGCGATGGCGGTCTATGACCTGCCCCTCAACGAGGTGGTGTTCGATTTCTACGACCGTCTGAAATCCGTGACCAAGGGCTATGCCAGCTTCGACTACGAAATCATGGGCTACCGTCAAGACTACCTCGTCAAGATGAGCGTGCTGGTCAACGACGAGCCGGTCGATGCCCTGTCGATGATGGTCCACCGCGACCGCGCCGAGATGCGGGGCCGCGCCATGTGCGAAAAGCTCAAGGATCTGATCCCGCGTCATATGTTCAAGATCCCGATTCAGGCGGCGATCGGTGGCAAGGTCATCGCCCGTGAGACGCTGTCGGCGATGCGCAAGGACGTGACCGCCAAGTGTTATGGCGGCGACGTGACCCGCAAGAAAAAGCTTCTGGAAAAGCAGAAGGCGGGCAAGAAGAAGATGCGCCAGTTCGGCAAGGTGGAAATCCCTCAGCAGGCATTCATTTCAGCCCTCAAGATGGACGATTGAGCCAGCGGCAGGCCGGGCGTGATCCCCGGCCCGCCAACCGATCCTGCGACGCCTCAGAACAGCCCTTCGCCGCCCTGTTCCTCCTCGGCCACCGTGTCGGCGGCCACCACGGCGCCGGCCCCGACAAGCGGTCCACAGGCGCTCAGGACGGGCAGGGTGCCGGCCAACGCCAACGCGATCAATCGTGTTCGGGTCATTCTTGAAATCCTTTCTGTCTGTCGGTCCATGCGGCGTCTCGCAACGCCCCCAAACGACCGCCGGTCAGTCGATCACCGCTTCGGTGGCGTTCTCGACATCGTTGGTAAAGCCTTCCGCCGTCTCGCAGCCGGCCAATCCAGCCACGAGCGGCAGGATCATCAGCAGTCGCATGATGGGCACCTCCTTGGTCATGCAGCGTTCTTACCTGTCAGGTGGGAACCATCCCCCGCATCCGTCAAGGCGTCCGGCAGGAATTTGCCGACCACTCGGACGCCGCAAACCCGGCCAAACAAGCCACCGCGCCGCAAATCCTCACACCCCCGTGATCGCCCCCTGACATCGTCCACCCCTCTGCCTACGTCTTGGGTATGACGAAAGGAGGCATGGTATGGACAGACTGAGCTTGTACCTCACCCTCGCCACCGGCCCCGTCACAACGGGCGTGCTTGTCATTGCTGCGATGAGCATGGGATATTACGGCTGGCCGGTGATCGGCACGATGGCGGCCATAGGGTTTCTGTTGGCGTGGCCAACGGCGTATCTGGTCTCGCGCCGGATCAAGCGCAAAGATCCGGATTTCGACCATACCCGCGAAGACGACACCGGCGTGATCCCCGATCCCAAGGCGCCGGAAGTCTGATCAAAACTCCGGCCGCGCAGAGCGTCTTGGCACATATATAAGCCGTCGCTCTGCGGTCGCGGTGGATCCTGACGGTGCCGGCCAACAGGCCTGCAAGACGGCCCCTGTTGCACGTCTCATGCGGCCACGACCGGCCCCCCGGCCCATAGACCGAGCGCACCAAAAGGCAGCGCAATCGCGCGACGCGGCCCTGAAGACGGAACCACTTTCCGATGTCCCTTTCAGTGGCCTGTTACGCATGTCCGGTGCTGGGGGGCGGGCACACTCTGGCGCGTCTCTCGATGGTCGCCTCAAGCCCGAATCATGGCCATGAACCGAGCCTTGTTTTTGTGGATTCGGTGGAATGTCGTGCGCACGCAAAAATCGGCGCAGAAATTCAATTTTCTCTAATAGGTTGATTAATTCTCAGGATGAGATGGATACCGGCGTTCCCAAGCGCCCCGCTTAGTCCAGAGTTTCCAATAATAAAATAATACTGGTCCGGCGCCATGTGCCGAAACAGCCATGGGTGATTTTCGCATGTGTAGACAGAAGATATTATCCGTGTTCTATAGATAACGTTAATGTTCATTAGTTGTTTACGGTAATGGTTCAAAGTTTAACACCATCTGTCACGGCGCAGGCCGCGGCACCGCCAGCGGTGCTGCGTGGCTTTGCTACTCTATTCCGGGGTCCGCCGGTCGTGGCGCTGGCGATGGTGGCGTGGTCGGCGGCGGCGTCTGCCGAGACGTTCCGCGATTGGCGATCCGACTGCCCGGGTGACGGGTCCAGTTGCATGCTGGCGACGAACGTTGCGGACTCAAAGAATGCCTGGCTGGCCGGTCTGCTTGTAAGCCCTGAGGCGGATGGCACCTCGGGCGTCATGAAGATCCTCGTGCCGCCCGGTGTGCATCTGGCCTCTGGCCTTTTCGTTGGTGTGGGCAAGGGCAAGCCGCGCCAGGCCGAATTCCAGCGCTGCTCTGACCAAGCTTGCCTTGCGACCCTGGATCTCGACGCATCCCAAATAATGGCCCTGCGCCGCGCCACGCGGGCGCAGATCGTCTATCGCCCCCGCAGCACAACCGCGCCGGTCCGTGTGCAAGCCTCGCTCATGGGCTTTACGGCCGCACTCGCCCACACGATGGGGGCCGTGCAATGATCCACGGCTTGCCCTTTTTCGCGGGCCTCGCCCTGCGGGCGGTCGCAACCGTCGCCTTCCTTCTGATCGTGGCCCCCGGCACCGCGCATGCACAGAGTTTTTCGCTCGCCGGGATCGCCTTCGAGGAGTCGAGCTATCTCGAACCCGAGGAATTGCAGCAGGTCGCGGCGCGTTACGTCAATCGCCCGATCACCTTCACGGACCTGCTCCGCTTCGTGGATGAGGTCAACGTGCTTTACCTTGCGGCGGGTGCGCCCACGGCCCAAGCCGTTCTTCCGCCGCAGGACATTCGCGATGGCGTGCTGCGCGTGGCGCTGGTCGAGGCGGTCGTCGACCGGGTCCTGATCGAGGGCAACAGGACCACCTCCGAAGCGTTCCTGCGCCGCAACCTGTCCCTGCAGGAAGGACAGAAGCCCGATTTCGTCCAGCTCGAGCGCGACCTGATCCTCTTTGATATTGCGCATGACATCCGCCCCCGGCTCGGTTTCGGATCCGGGCAGGAAACCGGCACAACCGATGCGACGATCAAGATCGAGGAACCCAACCGGTTCGAGACGGTGATCTCGATCGACAATTTCGGCCGCCCTGAAACCGGCGAATTGCGCAGTTCGGTTTTCCTGCGCTGGAACAGCGTGACCGGCGTGCGCGACAGCCTGTCCCTGCAGGCCGAGGCCACGGAAG
>Ga0102938_10001243_pt1 | contig 19238 bp, 19 predicted proteins | sample SalPonR2_B_D2_MG_FD_84516 | JGI IMG/M metagenome (GOLD analysis project Ga0102938, IMG submission 84516) | Salt pond soil microbial communities from South San Francisco under conditions of wetland restoration - Salt Pond MetaG R2_B_D2_MG | ecosystem: Environmental > Aquatic > Marine >...
CATCACCGTATTGGCACAGATGGGCAGGTAGGCGTCGGTGTACGACATACCGCCGCCGCGCGCGATTACGGCATAGCCCGCGCCAGTGGTCGCCGCGACGACCGCCGAGAGTTCGTCGGCATCGGCCGGCGCAACCACGGCGGCTGCGGTCGCCCCGTTGCGGTACACGTCGTGGGAGAAGAAAGCGCGCTCGTCCCGATCGGTCGAGACGAAACCGGCACCACAGATCGACGCGAGCTGCCTGATCAGGTCCTGTTCTTCGGAATACTTGGCGACCATGGGGCGGTTTCGTGTGCGAACTCGCGCGTCAGTCTGTGTCAGGATGGCCTGACACTTTAGGTCCTCGGACGGGAAAGTCAAATCCCGGTCGCGCAGCCCCGGCAGGCCCGGCCCCGGGACAATAAAAACCCGGGTGACCCTGACGGGCCACCCGGGTGGGTCCGCACGGAGATGATGCGCGGATCGCGAGACAGGTCGGACCCGCTAATGCGGGCTGGGTATCGGCCTGTCCAGCTCTTCGACCCCGGCCTCCGGCACGTCGGCCGGCTCCGGAGCCTTTTGTTCGTCGGCCTCCCTGCGGCCGAAGTGGACCATGAGCGTGTCGACGTCGCGGTCAGTGATCTCGCGGATCGAGGCGATCCGCAGCTCACGCTGCACCGGATCGTCGACGAGGATCGCATCGCCACCCCAGGGGCAGAGACGCGTATCCCGCGTCCTGAAAGCAATGCGCCAGTCGGTCCTGAGGCTCGTGGCGGCACCGGTCACCGTGACCAGGTAGGCTCGCTTGCGGGAGGGCCCCCGCAGGATCAGGTGCGACCGATCGAGCGGAGTGTAGTCTCTGACGGATCGCGCGAAGATGCAATCGTTAGCGGGCTCGAGGAGTGCCTCCGGCGGGCTTTCCTCGCTCTCCCCGGCCTCCACAGAAACTGCGAAAATACATAAGAAAAGAATAATAAATATATGATAAAACATATCTTCTAGAGGATTCTTGCAACGGGAATTGGCCTGCATCGACGCCCTGTGGCAGAAATAAGACAGCGGCGCGCGCCGCCGGTTCCCGGCGCCCGGTGCGCGCCGTTCAGTCCTGCCCGGTGGCCACCGGACGATCCGGATCGCGGATCCACTCGCTCCAGCTGCCAGGATACAGGCGGGGCTCCGGCAGCCCGGCCACGGCGGCGGCGAGGATGGTGTGGCAGGCAGTGACGCCGGAGCCGCACAGCGAGACCGCGTTGCCGTCCTCGCCCAGGCCGAGGCCGGCGAGCCGGGCAGACAGCTCGGCGGCGGGCAGGAAGCGCCCGTCGTCGGCCAGGTTGGCGGAGAACGGGTGATTGAGCGATCCCGGGATGTGCCCGGCGACCGGGTCGATCGGTTCCTGCCGGCCGAGGAAGCGGTCCCGGGAGCGCGCATCGAGCACCGGGATTGCCGCCGCCAGCGCCTCGATCACCGCTTCGGTCCCGGCCACCCTCTGCGTCTGCAGCCGCACCGGGTACGCCGGCGCACGGGGCGGCGACGGTACAGCGGTGGTCAACGGCAGCCCGGCAGCGCGCCAGGCATCGATGCCGCCGTCCAGGACACGGCGCCGGCCGTGGCCGACCCAGCCCAGCATCCACCACAGCCGTGATGCGAGCGCACCGGAGGCATCGTCGTAGGCCACCACCAGCGTGTCGGGACGAATGCCCCACGCGCCGAGTACGGCGGCGAAGTCATCGGGGTCCGGCAACGGATGGCGTCCGCTCAGCGGCGTGACAGGCCCGGCCAGATCGTCGTCGAGATGCGCGTAGACTGCCCCGGGCAGGTGACCTTCCCCGAAAGCCCTGCGCCCGGCGTCCGGGTCCGACAGCACGAATCGGCAGTCCACGACGCACAGGCGGGCGTCCGCCCCGAGGGCGGAGAGTTCGGCGGGCGCTATGAGCGGGGTTTCGGACATCGGGTGGTCGACGGTTGCCGTTTTCGCTGCATTGCAGCACCTTGTCACTCCGGCGTCGGTCAGTGACAATAACGTGTTTGCATGTGTCATCCAACAAGGGTGCGAGCGCGTACCCCCGAGGAGAAGTATTCGTGGACAAGATTCTGGTAGGACTGAAGCGGGTGGTGGACTACAACGTCCGCGTCCGGGTCAAATCGGACGGCAGCGGCGTGGAGACAGAAGGGGTGAAGATGAGCATCAACCCCTTCGACGAGATCGCGCTCGAGGAGGCGCTGCGCATCAGGGAGCGCGGTGATGCGAGCGAAGTCGTGGTGGTCTCCATCGGACCCGGCGAGGCCCAGCAGCAGCTGCGCACCGGGCTCGCCATGGGCGCCGACCGCGCCATCCTGGTCGAGACCGCCGAGGCCGTCGATCCCCTCAGCGCCGCCAGGGTCTTCAAGGCGCTCATCGACAAGGAGGAACCGGGGCTCGTCATTCTCGGCAAGCAGGCCATCGACAACGACGCCAACCAGACCGGTCAGATGCTGGCTGCGCTCTGGGACCGGCCCCAGGCCACGTTCTGCTCCGGCCTGGAGATTGCCGACGGCAAGGCGAAGATCACCCGCGAGGTGGATGTCGGGCTGGAGGTGATCGAGGTGGACCTGCCGGCGGTGGTCACCGCGGATCTGCGCCTGAACGAACCGCGCTACGTGAAGCTGCCGGACATCATGAAGGCGAAGAAGAAGCCGCTCGAGACCATGAGCACCGACGACCTGGGGGTCAGCGTAGGAGCCGACTTCGAGATCACCGCCTACGAACCGCCGCCCCAGCGGCAGAAGGGCATCATGGTGGAAGACGTCGCGGGTCTCGTAAATGCACTGAAGGAAAAGGGGCTGGTCTGATGGCTAAAGTACTGATCATTGCGGAACACGACGGGCAATCCCTGAACCCGAGCACGCCGAAGTGCGTGAAATGCGCCGCCGGCATCGAGGGCGCCGAGATCCACGTCGCCGTGTTCGCGAAGGACGCCTCCGCCGTGGCGCAACAGGCGGCGGCCATCGACGGTGTGGCTAAGGTGCTGACGGTCGAGAACGACGCCAGCGAACATGCACTCGGCGCGGTCCTGGCGCCGCAGGTCGCCGAACTCGCCGACGGTTACACCCACGTGTTCGGCCCTTCCACCAGTTTCGGCAAGGACCTCATGCCCCGCGCGGCCGCGCTGCTCGGCGTGAACCAGATCTCGGACGTCATGGAGGTGCTGGGGCCGTACGAGTTCAAGCGGCCCATCTACGCCGGCAACGCCATCATTACGGTGAAGGCGCCGGAGGACAAGACGCTGGTGGCCACGGTGCGTGCAGCCTCCTACCAGGCGGCGGCCGACGGCGGCAGCGCCGCGGTCGAGGCGGCCTCGGTCAGCGCAGAGCTGCCCACGCATACCCGCTGGCTGGAGCTCCAGGCCGGCTCGTCGGACCGGCCGGATCTGGCCACCGCCCCGCGGGTGGTGTCCGGCGGCCGGGCGCTCGGCAGCGAGGAGAGCTTCGAGATCATCTTCAAGCTGGCGGACAAGCTCGGCGCGGCCGTGGGTGCCTCCCGGGCCGCCGTGGACGCGGGTTACGTGCCCAACGAGCTGCAGGTGGGACAGACCGGCAAGATCATTGCGCCGGAACTCTACATCGCCATCGGCATCTCGGGCGCCATCCAGCATCTCACCGGCATCAAGGACGCCGGCACCATCGTCGCCATCAACAAGGACGAGGACGCCCCCATCTTCGAGGTGGCGGACATCGGCCTGGTGGCCGACCTGTTCAAGGCCATCCCGGAGCTCGAGGAGCAGCTGGGCGGCTGATCGGCCGCGGGTGCGGCGGGCATCGCTGTCCGCCGCGTCCCTTTCCGCTCATCCGAGCGGCCGGGCCTGCCGGCCGGCGCTAGACCGGCCGCTGGAAGATCCCGAGCGCCGCCTCGAGCACCAGCGCGATCCAGATCGCGATGACGAAGGGGCGCGCCCGGGTAAGGCTGCGCTGGATGGCCCCTTCGGTCGCCGGCCGGGACCCCCCCTCCATCAGGCTGGCGAACGCTGGGCCGAAGGGCTTCAGCGCGATACGGATCGCCAGCCCACAGCCCACCGTGACGGCGAAGAGGAGGAGTTTCAGCGCGATCCAGTCGCCGCGGATCCAGCCGGGATCCACGAGGTGCCACACGGCAGCCCCGGCCGTGGCGGCGATAACCACGAGGCGCAGCCCGAAATCCGTGCGCTGGAGTATGCGTGCCGCCGGCGGCACATGCACGAAGTGCACCGCCAGCACCAGCGCCAGCCAGACGAACGCGGCGACCCACATCAGGGCCAGCGCTGAATCGGACAGGGGTAACTGCTGGCGGATCGCGGCCAGGTGCAGGCCGGTGGGCAGGATGAGCACCATGCAGATGCGTGGCGACATGTCGACCGCCAGCATGATGGCCGCCGCGGTCTTGCGCGCCTCCCGTCCGAGATCGGGATTCGAGACGAAGCGGCTGGCGTAGAATACGCCGAGGTCGCCGCCCAGCCAGTAGGCGAACAGGATCACGTGGGCCAGCACCAGCAGGTCGTAGAGCATCAGCCTGTCTCCGCCACTCTGACCAGGGCCTTGCCCACGTTCTCGCCCCGCATCAGGCGACAGAATGCCTCAGGCGCATTCTCCAGCCCGTCCGTGACGTCCTCCCGCGCCCGGATCAGACCGTCCCGGTGCCACGCCCCCGCCTCCGCCGCGAACTCGTCCCGGCGGTCGTAGTAGTCGTAGACCACGAGCCCGTGGATATGGGCCCGGGCGGCGATCACCGGTCCGAGGTTCGGCCCGGGCGGCGGTCCGCCGCTGCGATTGTACTGGTCGATCATGCCGCACAGCACGATGCGCGCGCCGAGCGCCAGATTGCCCATCACTGCGGCCAGGATGTCGCCGGCGACGTTGTCGAAATACACGTCGATGCCGTCCGGGCAGGCGGCCGCGAGGCGTTCGCGCAGATCCTCCCGCCGGTAGTCGATGCACTCGTCGAAGCCGAAGGTGCCGGTCACCAGTTCGCACTTCTCGGCCGAGCCCGCGATGCCGACCGCCCGCGCGCCGCTCAGGCGGGCGATCTGGCCGACCATGCTGCCGACCGGACCCGCCGCCGCGGACACCACCACCGTTTCGCCGGCCGTGGGACGGGCCAGGAATCTCAGCCCGGCCCAGGCGGTCAGCCCGGGCATGCCCAGGATGCCCAGCGCCAGCGACGGCGGCGGCCCGTCCGCTTCCAGCACGCGCATGCCCTGCCCGTCAGACAGGCCGTACTCCTGCCAGCCATTGCGATCGGCGACCAGCACTCCGGGTCGGTAGTCCGGATGGCGGGACGCCACGATCTCCGATACGGTGCTGCCCACCACCACGTCGCCCGGCCCGACCTTGTCGGCGGAGATGTGCCGGCCGGAGATCACGCCGCGCACGTACGGGTCCAAAGACAGCCAGAGCGTGCGCGAAACCACCTGCCCCGGACCGGCTTCCGGCAGCTCGGACTCGGTCAGGCGGAAGTCGTCCGGCACCGGGACGCCCTCCGGGACGCGCGCGAGGACGACCCGGCGGTTGACGGACGCGGTCACTTCGTCGTGCTCAGACCGCCGCCAGCATCGTCTCTGCCGAACTCACCTCGAACTGCCCGGGCGCCTCGACGTTGACCACTTTCGCCACGCCGTCATCGACCAGGATGGCGAAACGCTGGCTGCGCTGCCCCATGCCGAAGCCGCTGGCATCGAGTTCGAGACCGAGTTTCCGCGTGTAGTCGCCGTTGCCGTCCGCAAGCATCAGCACCTTGTCGCCGACGCCGCGGTCCTTGCCCCAGGCCCCCATCACGAAGGCGTCGTTGACCGACATGCAGGCGATGGTATCGACGCCCTTGCCGGCAAATTCCGCGGCATGCTCGACGTACCCGGGCAGGTGGTTCATGGAACAGGTGGGCGTGAAGGCGCCCGGCACGGCGAACAGCACCACCTTCTTGCCGCCGAACAACTCGTCGCTCGTCATCTGTCCGGGGCCTTCCGACGTCATTACGCCGAACTCTCCCTCCGGCATGCGTTCTCCGGGACTGATAGCCATTTGCTCTCTCCTCTCTGCAAACCGTTATGCGGCGATATTCGCAGACACCGCCGCTGATTTTTCTTCGCGGCCGTCCCGGCTCTCAGTCATCGATGAGGAACAGGGACAACTCGGGCCAGAAGGATACCACCGACAGACCGACGAGCATCAACAGAAGGAACGGCACCACCGCCCGGCAGATGAGCCAGAAGTTCTCCCGGAATGCCCCGAGTGCCACGATCAGGTTCAGGCCCAGCGGCGGCGTCAGGTAGCCGATCTCCAGATTGACCACCATGATGATGCCGAAGTGCACGGGATCGATGCCTTGCGCAGCAGCCAGCGGCATCAGCATCGGCGCGAGGATCAGTATGGCCGAGCCGATATCCATGACGCAGCCGACGATCAGCAGGAAGACGTTGACGATCAGCAGGAAAGCCACCCGACTGTCGATCTGTCCGCCGAGCCACTCCACGAGGTGCTCCGGCACTTTCTGGTAGGTGAAGAATACGTTCAGCGCCAGCGCCAGCATCAGCACCGGGAACAGCCCTCCCAGCAGGCGTCCGGTGTCCGCCATCACCTCGGCGACGTCCCTGAGGCCGAGTTGCCGATGCACCAGCACCTCCACCAGCAGCGCGTAGACGACGGCGACGGCGGCGGATTCCGTGGCCGTGAAGTGGCCCGTGTAGATGCCGCCCAGAATGATCACCGGCATGAGCAACGCCAGCAAGCCGTGCCAGGCGGCCTCGCGCACCTCGGCATACACCAGGGGCTGGCGGTCGCGACGCCAGTTCACGGCCACCGCATAGGCCGCCATCAGTGCGGTCAGCAGCAACGCCGGGCCGAGCCCGGCGATGAACAGATCGGCGATCGAGGTCTGCGTCATCACCCCGTACAGGATGAGCGGAATCGACGGCGGCACGATGATGCCCAGCGTGCCGGCCGAGGTCAGCGCGCCCAGCGAGAACCGCTTGTCGTAGCCGGCCTGCAGCAGCGCCGGATACATCACCGCGCCCACCGCCAGCAGCGTGACCGTGCCCGAACCGGAGATGGCCGCGAAGATGGCACACGAGAGCACGGTGGCAATGGCCAGGCCGCCGGGCACGGGTCCCGTGAGGGCCTTGACCAGCCGCACGAGGCGCAGCGCCATGCCGCCCTTGGCCATGATGTTGCCGGCCAGGATGAACAGCGGTATCGACAGCAGGACTTCCTTGTTCAGCGCGCCCCAGGCGTCGAGCACGATGAAACTGAGTTCGTCTTCGGTGTAGAAGAGGTAGAGATAGGCGACGGCGGTGCCGAGGATGACCAGCAGGTTCTGCCGCAGCGCCAGCAGCACGAGGACGAGTGCGAGCAGCCAGAGCGCGCCCATGTCAGCTCTCGTCCATGCCGGTTGCCGGCGACGTCGGCCTGAGCTCCGGACGCACGGCGTAGATGCCGTGGCGCAGCGCCGCGATCCCGAATACGAGGGGGATCACCGCCTGGATGGGCCATACGGGCAGGCGCAGAATCTCCGAGCGCTCGTCGAGCCGGACGCTGGTGATCACCATATCGGTCGCCACGACGGCGAAGGCCAGGCAGAAGAGCGCGAACAGCGCGTGCTGCAGGAACGCGAGCTGGAATTCCCAGCGCGCCGGCAGCCATGCGTCCGCGAAACGGGGCCGCAGATGCGACCCGCTGGCCGAGGCCAGCCCGATCCCGAACATGACGACGACGATGTTGAAATAGACGCCGACCTGGCGTGCCCAGGGCAGTCCGATGCCGGTGACCTCCCGGGCCAGCACGTCGGCGAAAACGACGCCTGCCATGCCGATGAAGGCAATGATCACGATGGTCCGCTCGACGCGATGCAGCGAGGCCAGCAGGTCTTTCACGTCCCGTCCCCGCGGCCCGGGCATTTCAGCACTGGCAACTTCATGCTCCTGTCCGTACCGTCCCGTGCGCGGCATCGCCCCGCGGGCCGAGTATCGCAGAGTCCGGTCGGCGAGTGCGAATGGCGCCGGCCGGCTGCACGGGTGCCTGCCGTGGCGTACCATTGCACGGGCAACGGGATTCGCCGCGGAACCGACGAGAAAACGATGATCACCCTCTACACGGCCGCCACGGCCAACGGTCAGAAAGCCGCCATCGCGCTCGAAGAGGCAGGCCTCGATTACCGGACCCGCCTACTCGATCTCGCCGCCGGGGAACACCTCGATGCTTCGGTGCTCGCGTTGAATCCGGTGGGACGGATCCCCTTCATCGAGCCCGGAGAGGACGATGCGGGCCGGGTGATCTACGGCACGCTGCCGGTGGCAATCTACGCAGCGGAATGCAGCGGCCGGCTGTTGCCCGGCGCCGGGCCCGGGCGCTATACGGTGCTGCAGTGGGCCGGCTTCGCCGCCACCGATCTCGGCCACGTATTCGCCAATCAGTTCCTGCTGGAGGAACTGGTGGAGACGAAGGACGTGCAGGTGCACGAATTCCTGCACAGCCAGATCGCGCGCATGCTCGGCATCGTGGAGGAGCGGCTGGGCCAGTCGGAGTACCTGGCAGGCGACGAGTACAGCATTGCCGACGTACTCGCCTACCCCACCGCCGCCAACTCCGCCAACCGGCTGCCCCGCAGGCTCGAGGACTACCCGAACATCCGTCGCTGGGCGGCCGGCGTCGGCAGCCGGCCGGGCGTCGCACGCGGGATGGAGGCGGCGTGAAACGGGTACGCCCGGGCGTCCTCGGCGTCACCCTGGCGCTCTTGCTGAGCCTCGCGGCGGGCTGCGGCGAGAGCACGCCGGATACCTCACGGTTGCGGGTCACGGCCCTGAGTCCGCCGGGCACGCCGTGGCACGAAGGCTGGCTGCGCTTCGAGGAGCGGTTCGAGGCCAGAAACGACACGGCGCTCGAGCTCGATATGTTCGTCACCGGCCAGCTCGGCAGCGAGGAGACCATGCTCTCCAGTCTGCGCCGCGGCCGCGTCCACATCGGCGGCTTCTCCCTGCAGGGCCTGGCCGTCGTAGTACCCGAGCTGAACGTCCTGCTCGCGCCCTATCTGTTCGACTCGGTCGGCGAGATCGACTTCGTCATCGACAATTATCTGACGCCCGCCTTCCGTGAGCTGTTCGCGGCGAAAGGCATGGAGCTGCTGCAGTGGGCCGAGGTCGGCTGGACGCACATCTACGGACTGACGCCCATCATCACGCCGGAAGACGCCCGGGACCGGCCGATGCGGGCCTCCAACGCGATCGGCTCCCAGGTCTTTACCGAGGCCATCGGCGCCGACAGTACCCCGGTCACTTTCTCGGAGGTGATCCCGTCGCTCCAGACCGGCCTGATCGAGAGCGGTCAGAGCGGCACCGGCATGTATGCCATCGCCGGCATCTCCCGTGAGGCCAAGCACCTGACGCTGACCCGTCACGCCTTCGATACCGGACTCATCGTCGCCAACCGGACCTGGTTCCGCGCACTGTCCGGGCGCAAGCAGGAAGTGATCATGAGCTCCCTGGACCCGCTGCAGTACAGCCGGGACGACGTGCGGCGGGTGCTCGCGGACATCCTGACCGGGCAACTCCCGGCCCAGTCGGTGAAGGTCCACCGGCTGGACGAGGAACAGCGGCAACGCTGGCGCGCCGCACTGGCCGGCACCCACGAGACGCTGCTCGAGCGCGTCGGCGGACAGGCCGGGGAGATCTACCGCCTGGTGCAGGAAGGCAAACGGGAATGGGAGAGTCTGCAGGCGGCGGGGCGGCCCTAGCCATCGCCAACGCCAACGCCATCGCCATCGCCAGCCCCGACGCCAGCGCCGACGCGCCCGAACGACAGAGGAAGGAAGAACATGCCACAGCCCGATTACGTCATCGCCCTGAATATCGAACTGCCGGACCCCGCCGACCTGGACGCCGACATGGCCAAATATTTCCGGGTCTGCGAGGACAAGCTCGGCATGGTGCCGAACGTGCTGAAAGCCCACAGCTTCGACCAGGACCAGCTGCGCGCCTTCGCCGGCTTCTACAACGACCTGATGCTGGAGGAGTCCGGCCTCACGCCCCTGGAGCGCGAGATGATCGCCGTCGTCGTCTCGTCAGCCAACCACTGCTATTACTGCCTGGTCGCCCACGGGGCGGCGGTGCGGGAGATGTCCGGGGACCCCGAACTCGGCGAGATGCTCGTCATGAACTACCGGGTCGCCCCGCTCGAGCCGCGTGCACGGGCCATGCTCGATTTCGCCTGGAAACTCACGGTGACGCCCCAGCAGATCGTGGACGAGGACCGGGAGGAGCTGCGCAGCTACGGATTCGGCGAACGCGATATCTGGGACATCGCCGCCGTCGCCTCGTTTTTCAATATGAGCAACCGGATGGCCACGGCGGTGGACATGATGCCGAACCGGGAGTACCACGCCGCCCACCGCGCGGTTTGAACCGACCGGCCGCTAACTTGCGGCTTTCTCCCGCGGCGCCAGGCCGAACACACGGCGTGCGGCCAGGATGTGGCTGCGCATGACCGAGGCGGCCCAGTCGGGATCGCGGGCCTCGATGGCCGCCACCAGTTCGAGGTGGTGCTGGGCGCTGCGGACCAGCGACTCGGTGTCGTAGTTGCGGAAGGTCAGCGTGACCAGCGCGGACTGGGTCAGCGTGGTGAGGATGTTGCGCAGCAACCGGTTACCACCGGCCTCGGCGATCTCGTGATGGAAGCGATCGTTGAGCTCGCTGATGCGCGCAGGATAGCCCGGCTTGCGCTGCCGGGAGGCCTGCACCTGCTGCTCGGCCAGCGAGCGCAGGCGGGCCACCGTCTGCGCATCGGCGTGCCGTGCGGCCTGGGCGGCGGCGAAGGACTCCAGCACCGCGCGCAGGTCGAAGATCTCGTCCAGTTCCCGCTCGGACCAGCTGGTGACGACGGCGCCCTGATTCGGCACGAATTCCAGCAGTCCCTCGACGTTCAGCTGGCGCAACGCCTCGCGCACGGGCGTGCGGCTGACGCCCGCCAGCTCGGCCACCTCCTGCTCGGTAATGCGCGTGCCCGGCGCGTATTTGCCCGACACGATGCCGTCCCGGACCGCGGTGTAGGCTTTCTCGACGGCTTTCACGCTGCCCTCCCCCCGGCTAAGATCGCCAACGAGACAACCACGGCGGCAACGGGAGTACCCCATTGAGCGGCATCACGATGTACGGCCTGCTGGACTATCTGCATATCCTGCTACTCGTCTTCTGGCTCGGCACCGACCTCGGCGTGCTGCTGGCCGCCCGCCGCGTCCGCGATGCGGCCCTGAGCCCTGCCGAGCGGCTTACGCTGCTCGATCTGGCGCTCCGGATCGACCTCCTGCCCCGGATCGCCTTCAGTCTCATGTTCGCCGTCGGCGCGACGCTCGGCTACCTCGGCGGCACGCTTCCGATCCCCGGCTGGGCTCTCGCCCTGCTGTGGGCGCTCACGGCCCTGTGGCTGACCCTGACCCTCGCACTGGTAGCCGCAGAGGGCAAGCCGGTTCAGAGCCTGCTCGCGACCGCACAGCGCGTCTGGCTGGTCGCCGTGGCCCTGGCGTGCGGCCTGGCGGCCCTGTGGCTGCTCGCCGCCGGCAGCGAGGCGGCCGTACCCGGCTGGCTCGCGCTGAAGATCGGCCTCTACGCGCTCGTGTGTCTCGCCGCCATCGGCATCGACCGCGCCTTCCTGCCGCTGATACCCGCGATGGGCGAGCTGGCACAATCCGGCAGCTCACCCGCCCTGGAGACCCGCATCGGCGGCGCCATCGACCACGCCTTGCGCTATGTCTATTCCCTCTACGGCCTCCTGTTCCTGGCCGGCTTCCTCGGCGTCACGAAGCCGATTTTCGCCATCGCCGTCTGACGCCGCCGAGGATCGGGACGGCCGTCAGGCCGCCTTCGACTTGCGGCCGCCCTTTTTCTTCTTCGCCTGCGCCCGGTTGTCGGCCTTCACCCAGGTCTTGAACTCGGGCTGGCGCGGCGGATTCAGGCCCGTCTCGCGCTTGCAGCGCTTCTTCAACTCCTCGATGGTGCCGCCCTTGTCGAACAGCTGAGTGGCACCGCGCTTCTTCGCCATGCGCGCACGCAGGGCCTTCGTCTTCTTCTCGTCCACGCTGCGGTCGGCATTCACGACGACGCCATAGCGCCGCGCTCCGTCCACCGTCACCAGACCCGCATCCACGTCGGCCGCGACCTGGTCGGCGGGACGCTCCAGGGGATCGCCCCAGCCGCCGCCGCCCCAGGTGTCGAAATAGAGCAGATCGCCCTCGCGCACCTCGATCCGGTCGCATTTCGACTGCAGCAGTTCCTGGCTGCCGTCGGCGCGCATCAGGACCTTCTGGCTGCGCTGGCCGGGCAGCCCGCCGTTGACGCCCCAGGGGTAGGTCAGCCAGCGGTCGTCATGGATGGAGATCTCGCCGTCCTCGAGGAAACGATAGCCCACCCGCAGCGCATTGCCGCCGCGGTGGAAACCCGGGCCGCCGCTGTCCGGGATGGTCTCGTAGACGTCGATGCGCAGCGGGAAATAGCTCTCCAGGAACTCGTTCGGCACGTTGGTGAAGCTCGGCCACAGCGAATGGCCGTCCGGGCCGTCGCCCGACGGCTTGCCCGGCACGCCGCCGAAGCCGATCTGGTAGAGCTGATACCACTCGCCGTTACTGTCGTAGCCCGAATACATGAAGTGCGGGCTGTCGGAGAAACCGGCGGCGCAGAGAAAGTCCGGGTTACCCTGGCCGAGCAGCCCGCCGAGCACGTCGAAGATACGCCCCAGCGCATGGGTACGGCAGGACAGGGCCGCCGGCTTCTTCGGCTTCAGCAGGGTGCCGTCGGGGATGCGCACCTCCATCAGGTCGTAGAAGCCGTCGTTGAACATGATCTGCGGGTCGAACACCATGATCATGTACACGCCGCAGAACATCTTGAACATCTCCTCGTTCAGGAGGAAGTTCACCGAGCCGATGGACTGCGGATCGGTCCCTTCGAAGTCGAAGATGACCTTGTTCCCCTCGCGCCACATCGCGCACCGGATCTTGTACGGGCCCATGCCGAGGCCGTCGTCGCAGAGATAGTCCTCGAACACCTGCTTCTTCGTCGGCACGGTATCCTTGATGAGCCTGCCCATCGCCCGCTTGTTGCGGTCCAGCAGATCCTCCAGCGCCGAGTACAGGATGTCGTCGCCGAAGCGGTCGGCCAGCTCGATCACGCGCTTCTCGGCCGTGCGCACGGCGGCGACGATCGCATTGAAGTCCGAGCGGTTCCAGTGCGGCAGGCGGCAGTTGTGCAGGATCAGCTCGAGCACGTCCTCCTGCAGCACGTCCTTCTTGTAGATCTTGGTCGGCGGCACGCAGATGCCTTCCTCGTAGATCTGACGCGCGTCGGTGGGCAGCGAGCCCGGCACCTTGCCGCCGATATCCGTCATGTGGCCGAACATGGCCGAATAGGCGATCAGGCGGCCGTCCTTGAAGATCGGGCGCAGCAGCAGCCAGTCGTTGGCGTGACTGACGGCCCCGTTGCAGGCGTAGGGATCCGAGGTCAGGAAGACGTCCCCTTCCTCGATGGTGCCGTCGTAGGCTTCCTTGAAGCCGTGGATGAAGCTGCCGAACTGGCCGACCACCATCTTGCCGTCCACATTGGCGATCATCGGGAATTCGTCGTGCTGCTCGCGGATACCCGGCGACATGGCGGTGCGGAACAGCACCGTGTCCATCTCCCAGCGCGCGTTAAGCATGGCGTTCTCGATGATGTCGAGGGTAATCGGGTCGATCTTCTCCCGCTTGAACTTGCGCGGCTTGGTTTCAACTAGTCTTGCAGGCATGTCGTGCTCCCTTCGTAATCATGCATCGGGGCGGATGAGGATGTTGCCGAACTCGTCCACCTTGCCGGTATGCGCGGGCAGGATCAGCGTGGTGGAGTCCATCTCCAGCACGATGGCCGGCCCCGGTATCCGGTTGCCCGCCTTCAGTTTCGAGCGGTGATAGAGCTTCGCGTCGCGATCCTTGCCGTCCACGTACACCTTGTGCTCGGCGATAACGGCATCCCTCGCGCTCTTGCCGCCCTTCTCGATCACCGCGGGCTTCACGGTGGTGGCCTTGCCGTTCACCACCGCACGCAGGTTCACCAGTTCCTTCTCCTCGTCGAGAGCGAAGGTGAACAACTGGCGATGCATCTCGTCGAACTGGTCGCCGATCGCATCGAGTCCCTTCTTCCTGATCTCCTTCAGATCCACGTCCACCGTCAGCGTCAGGCCCTGGCCGTGATAGCGCAGGTCTGCCTGGTAGGAGATGGTCTGGTCCTTCTTGGCCACGCCCTCCTTGTCCAGCGTCTTCGAGGCTCTGGCCGCCAGCTGGGTGAAGATCTTCTCGAGGCCGGCAGGCGTGGTATTGGAGAAACGCTTGATGTAGGTGCGCGCCGCCTCGTTGCGCATCCGCGTGGTGGCGTCACCATAGGCACAGAGTACGCCCGGACCCGGCGGGATGATGACCGGCCAGGAGTTCATCAGGCGACCGAGCGCATTCGCGTGCAGGGGTCCCGCGCCGCCGAACGCAATGAGGGCGAACTCCCGCGGGTCGTAGCCCTTCTCCACCGAGACCAGCCGCAGGGCGCCGAACATGTTCTCGTTGACCAGCTTGATGATGCCTTCGGCGGCGCGTTTCAGCGGCAATCCCAGCGCATCGGCCACCTGCTTGACGGCCTTCTCGGCCAGATCCCGGCGGATCTCCATGTCGCCGCCGAGACGGGCGTCCGTGGGCAGGTAGCCCAGCACCACGTTGGCGTCGGTGACCGTCGGGGCCTCGCCGCCCTTGTTGTAGGCCGCGGGACCGGGATCGGCGCCGGCACTCTCCGGCCCGACACGCAGCGCACCGGTGAGTTCGGGCACGTGAGCGATGGAGCCGCCGCCCGCGCCGACGGTGCGCACGTCCACCGAGGAGGCCCGCACGGTCACGTCGCCCACGCTGGTCTCACGGCGGAGCTGGGCGTAGCCGTTCTCCACCAGCGCCACGTCCGTCGAGGTGCCGCCCATGTCGAAGGTCAGCAGGTTCGGATACCCGGCCTGTTTCGCCACCCAGATGGCCCCAGAGACGCCGCCCGCGGGACCGCTCATGAGCAGATTGACCGGATAGTTCCGCGCCTGCGTCGCCGAGGCCAGGCCGCCGTCGGAACGCAGGACGTGCAGCTGCACTTCCTTGTTCAGGTCCTTGCGCAGGTTGCGGCGCAGATTGTTGATGTAGGCGTCCACCTTCGGGCGCACATAGGAGTTGGCCACCGTCGTGATGGTGCGCTCGTACTCCTGCATCTCCGGCACCACCTCGGAGGACAGCGATACCGGCATCTTCGGGAAGACCTTCTTGGCGACCTTCGCCACCTCGCGCTCGTTGGCCGGGTTGGCATAGGAGTTGATCAGCGAGACCGTCAGCGCTTCCACGCCACGGCCTTTCAGCCGTTTGAGTTCCTTCTCCAGCTTGCCCTTGTCGAGGGGCGTCACCACCTTGCCGTCGGCGCCCATGCGCTCCTCGGCCTCCACCGTCAGGGCAAGCGGCGCCAGCGGCGCGCTCTTGTTGTAGATCACCCAGCCGCCCAGCCCACCGGGGACGAAGGAGCGGGCGATCTGCAGCACCTGCCGGTAGCCTTGGGTGGTGACCAGCCCGACCGTGGCGCCCTTGCCCTCCAGGATCGTATTCGTGGCCACGGTGGTGCCGTGCATGACGTGCGTGATCTTCGTCGGGTCTATGCCCGCCTCATCGCAGATCTTCGCGATACCGTTCAGAACACCGATGGAGGAGTCTGCGGGCGTACTCGGAACCTTCGCGGTCCAGGTATCCCCGTTCTTCTCGTCCACGAGCAAGAGATCTGTGAACGTGCCGCCCACGTCCACGCCGAGTCGGTAGGCCATGGCTTCCCCTTAATGGCTTTGGTTCATATCCGCCGGTACGCCGTGTTCGCCGCACCACAGTCGTGTCTTTCTCTCTCCCGGAGCCCCCGGACAGGATAACCGGAGTCTCGCGGCTTTGCGCGCGGCTCGCAACCGCGCCCTCACCCCCCGGCGGCGGCCCGCTCCGTGGCCACGTCCGGGAAGATCCCCGCCTTCGGCAGCATCGCAGGAACCCCCCGCCCGAGCTGCTTTTCCAGCCAGAGGCTGGTCTCGATGATCTGCGGCAGCGACACGCCCGTCTCGATGCCGGAGCGCTCCAGCAGGTAGACCAGGTCGTCGGTCGGGATGTTGCCCGTCGCCGCCGGCGCGAACGGGCAACCGCCGATGCCGCCGATGCTGGCGTCGAGCGACGCAACGCCGGCGTCGACCGCCGCCTGCGCGTTGGCGAGCCCGGTGTTGCGCGTGTTGTGAAGATGACAGCGCAGCGGCATGCCGGGGACCGCCTCGGCCACACGGCCGAGCAGGTCCCGGACCTGGGAAGGTACTGCGACGCCGATGCTGTCCGCCAGCGCCAGTTCCACCGGTCCGGCCTCTGCCACCCGTTGCACGATCTCCAGGACCCGCTCCGGCGCGACCTCACCTTCGAAGGGGCAGCCGAAGGCCGACGAGACCATGATGTTGGCGCGGATACCTGCTTCCTTCGCCTGCGCCGCAATCTTCAGCCACGTTGCCACGGATTCGTCGCTGCTCACGCCCTGATTGCGGCGGTTGTAGGTATCGCTGGCCACCACCACCATTCCGACCTCGTCGATGCCGCAGTCGCGGGCCCGCTCGAAGCCGCGTTGGTTCAGCACCAGGCCGATGTAGGTCACGTCGTCGCGACGCGGCAGAGCCGCCACCAGTTCCTCGGCGCCGGCCATCTGCGGCACCTTCTTCGGATTGACGAAGCTCGCGACCTCGAGACGACGTATGCCTGCGTCCACCGCGCGGCGGATGAACTCCGCCTTGACCTCGACGGACAGAACCTCCGGCTCGGACTGCAGTCCGTCACGGGGCCCGACTTCGATGATGGAGATGCTGCGCTTCATGTCACGTCGACAATTCTCGGGTCGGCAGGTTCGGCTGGCTGGAATGCCGCCTATTGTATACAAGTGACCGAAGCAGACAAGAGAATCCTGAATGCCTTAACGCAGATCCGACAAAATTGTATACACTAGCGGAGGTCAATCAGGCGGCACGTGCCGCGCCGCCGCGCGCATTCAGAGGGAGAGCCATGGCGAGCGAATCGGGGAATAGTGACACTAACCGGGGACCGCTGTCCGATCTGCGGGTGATCGAGATGGGCACGCTGCTGGCCGGTCCGTTCTGCGGCCAGCTCATGGGCGATTTCGGCGCGGAGGTCATCAAGATCGAACCGCCCGGCCAGGGCGATCCCATGCGCGACTGGGGCCAGGAGAAGGCGCACGGCAAGTCCCTCTGGTGGCCGGTGATCGCACGCAACAAGAAATCGGTCACGGTCAACCTGCGGGTCGAGGAAGGTCAGCAGATCGTGCGCGATCTGGTCCGCGAGGCCGACTTCCTGCTGGAGAATTTCCGCCCCGGCACGATGGAGCGCTGGAACCTCTCTTACGAAGAGCTGAAGAAGATCAACCCGGGGCTCATCATGATCCGGGTCTCCGGCTTCGGTCAGACCGGTCCCTATGCGAAACGGGCCGGCTTCGGCGCGGTCGGCGAATCGATGGGCGGACTGCGCTACGTCTGCGGCGACCCGTCCGCGCCGCCGAGCCGGGTGGGCATCAGCATCGGCGATTCCCTGGCAGCCACCTTCGCCACGGTCGGCGCTCTCGCGGCGCTGCATCATCGCGAACGCACCGGCGAGGGACAGGTGGTCGACTCGGCCATCTACGAGGCGGTCCTCAATATGATGGAATCGCTCATCACCGAGTACGACAAGGCAGGCTATATCCGCGAGCGCCAGGGCTCCATCCTGCCCGGCGTCGCACCCTCCAACGTCTACCCCACCCGGGACGACAAGCTGCTGCTGATCGCCGCCAACCAGGACACCGTTTTCCGGCGCCTGACCGCCGCCATGGGCCGGCCGGAGCTGGCCGAGGACGAGCGCTACCACAACCACTCCGCACGCGGGGCGCACCAGCAGGAACTCGACGAGCTGGTGGCCGACTGGACCCGCACCAAGGACCAGAAGGAACTCATCGAACTCATGGAAGAACACGGCATCCCGGCAGGCGGCATCTACCGCGCCCCCGAGATGCTGGAGGATGCCCATTTCCAGGCCCGCCAGGCGATCATCGAAACGATGCACCCGGAGCTAGGCAAGCTGAAGATGCAGAACGTGGCGCCGAAACTCTCGGGCACGCCGGGCTCGGTCCGCAGTCCGGGCCCCGCCCTCGGCCAGCATACCGACGAAATCCTCGCCGGCCTGTCCGGTTATGACGCAGAGCGTCTGCAAGCACTGCGTGAGAACGGAGTGATCTGAGGTGACGGACAGGCTCGAGGACGATTACCGGCAGGCCGGCTTCGGCCGCGCGCTGCAGCCGGGCACGCGCCCTGCCCTGCTCGTCGTCGACTTCGTGCGCGCCTACCTGGATCCCGATTGTCCGCTGTATGCCGGTGTGGAGGACACTCTCGCGCACTGCCGGCGACTGCTCGCCGGCGCCCGCGAGGCCGGCATCCCGGTGCTCCACACCAACGTGGCCTTCACGCCCGGGGGCATCGACGGCGGCGTGTTCTACCGCAAGGTGGGCGCGCTGCGATGCCTGGACCGCGGGTCTCCCTATGGCGAGTTCGCCGACGGCCTGGAGCCGCGGGAAGGCGAGACGGTGGTGACAAAACAGTACGCCAGCGCATTCTTCGGCACCTCACTCGCCTCGACGCTGACGAGTCTCGGCGTCGATACCGTATTCATCGCCGGACTCACGACCAGCGGCTGCATCCGCGCCACCGCGGTGGACGCCATCCAGCACGGATTCCTGCCCTTCGTCGTGCGCGAGGCAGTCGGAGACCGGGACCCGGCGCCCCACGAGGCGAATCTGTTCGACCTGCAGGCGAAGTACGCCGAGGTCATCGCTCTGGATGCGGCCCTCGGGCAGCTCGCCCGGCGCCGGACGGAGGCGAAGCAGCCATGATAGGCCCCATACGCTGCGTGACAGTCACCGTCCCGGACCTGGCTCATGCAGTGGAAACCTACCGGGAATACCTCGGCTATGAACCATTCCACGATGAGCGGCTGGCGGCCGCACAGGCCGAACACATGGGGGCGCCCGCCCTAGCCGGCGCGGACTGCGCCCTGCTGAGGCCGGCCGGTGGGGGCGATTTCTGCTTCCGCTTCATCGCCCAGTCACTGCCGCCCGGGTACCGTCCGCTGACCACCTGGGGCTGGAACGCCGCCGAGCTGATCGTCGAGGACGTCGACCGCC
>Ga0102938_10001245_pt1 | contig 19196 bp, 13 predicted proteins | sample SalPonR2_B_D2_MG_FD_84516 | JGI IMG/M metagenome (GOLD analysis project Ga0102938, IMG submission 84516) | Salt pond soil microbial communities from South San Francisco under conditions of wetland restoration - Salt Pond MetaG R2_B_D2_MG | ecosystem: Environmental > Aquatic > Marine >...
ATGGGCCGCCACGTTGGCTTCCCAGATGCGCAGGCTGGCATCATCGACCTCGCCCACGAACATGGTGCGTTCCAGAGCGGTATAATAGCCCGAGATCATCGGAAAGGTGTTCAGGCTCAGGATATCGCCACGCTCGAGCTTGCGGGCCGTGACAGGGTTGTGCGCCCCGTCGGTATTGATCCCTGACTGGAACCAGACCCAGGTGTCGCGGTATTCGGCATCCGGAAAGCTTTTGGCGATTTCCAGTTCCATCGCGTCGCGGCCGGCCATGGCCACGTCGATCTCGCGCGCGCCGACCTTGACGGCATCACGGATTGCATAGCCCCCCACGTCGGCCACCCGTGCGCCTTCGCGGATCAGGGCGATCTCGGCGGGGGATTTCCACAGACGCTGGCGCATCGTAGCGGGGGCGACATCGACCATGGTCAGCGGCTTGAGGAAGTCTTCAAGCTTGTCACGCTGTTGCAGGGTCAGGTGATCGCCCTCATAGCCGACAACCTTGTTTTCCCCCGTGACCGACAGGATCGCGCGCCAGAAATTGTCGCGCTGCCAATCCGTGTAGGTGATGTTGTCGCCATGGCAGCGCCGCCACGGCTGCCCTGCGTCGATACCGGCGCTGATCGTGACGCAGTCGCTGTCGGTCACCACAAGCCCGTAGGGCCGGCCAAACGCGCAGTACAGAAAGCCGCTGTAATAAGCGATGTTGTGCATGGATGTCAGCACAACCGCCTGCGCACCGGCATCCTCCATGATCTGGCGCAGCCCCTTGAGACGCGCCTCATACTCGATTTCGGCAAAGGGCAGCTTTGCCTTTTCGCCGTTGTGGAAACGATACATTTCAGGACGTGCAGTCATATCGACCCTCCTTCGAAAGAAAGGTCCCGGCGTTCAGGACTGTTGGGACATGCGGCCCTATGAGGCGACGCCATCGCCCCGACCGTGTCCCTTCCTTGCCGATCCCGTGGATTCTGGCAAGATGGTTTGCGACACCCTGAAGGGAAATTACCGACCATGAGCAAAAAACCGGGGCCAACCAACCTGATCACCGACGTGCCCGGCCTGCTGGTGGGCAATGCCGTGGACGAACACATCAAGACAGGTGCAACCGTTCTTCTGGGCGAGGTGCCGTTCACGGCGGGAGTTCATGTGATGGGCGGTGCGCCCGGAGCCAGGGAGACAGACCTTCTGGCACCGGACAAGACGGTAGCCGAGGTCGATGCGCTGGTGCTGTCGGGTGGGTCCGCCTTCGGGCTGGATGCGGCCTCGGGGGTGGCGGATGCGTTGCGGGCCGCCGGGCGCGGTTTCGCGGTGGGCGATCAGCGCGTGCCGATCGTACCCGCGGCCATCATTTTCGACCTGTTGAACGGGGGTGACAAGGATTGGCCTGAAAACCCCTACAAACGACTGGGGATGGAGGCGCTGGCGCAGGTGGGCAAGATGTTCGATATCGGCACGGCCGGTGCGGGCATGGGGGCCACGACCGCGACGCTGAAGGGGGGGCTGGGCTCGGCCTCGGTGGTCTTGCCGTCGGGGCATGTGGTCGGTGCGCTGGTGGTGGTGAACGCGCTTGGGTCCGCAACCGTCGGCGACGGACCGCATTTCTGGGCCGCCCCTTTTGAAATGAGCGCAGAGTTCGGGGGGCTGGGGCCAGCCGCACATTACCCCGATACGCTCATACCGCGGACCAAGCTGTCACAACATGCCAATACCACGATTGGTATCGTCGCCACCGATGCCGCCCTGAGCAAGGCGCAATGCACACGGCTGGCCACGGCGGCGCATGACGGGCTGGCGCGGGCGCTGGTGCCGTCCCATACGCCGATGGATGGCGATCTTGTCTTTGCCGCAGCGACAGGCGCACGGCCCATTGATGACCCTTTGACCGAGACGCTGGCGCTTGGCCATGCGGCGGCCACCTGTATGGCGCGGGCCATCGCCCGTGCGGTATATGCGGCGACGCCTGCGCCCGGCGATACACTGCCCTGTTGGTCCTCGCTTAGCCGATGAGAGCGCCGACCATCTGGCTTGCGGGATCGGCCAGCGCGTCGATCACGTCAAAATGATGACGCCCCTGTGCCACATGGTGCCCGCAACCCCAGGCCCTGGCCAACCAACGCGCCTGATCAATAAAGACCGGCCGTTCATCGGCCCCCACCCAGACTGTGACGCCGACATGGTCCAGAGGCTGCATCAGCACCGGGCTTTCGGCCTCGGCGGCGGGCATATCCAGGCGGAACTGTTCGTTCATCGACGTGCTGAGCAGCGGGCGCAGATCCGAGACCGGCGAGATCGGCACCGCGCGCAACAGACGCTTGGCGGTGGCGTCTGGCAAGACACCCTCGACGCACATGCGCGCCACCAGATGCCCCCCCGCGGAATGGCCCGCCAGCACGATCGGGCCGGGGATTTCGGAGGCGGCCATTTCGGTGGCGCGGGCGATCTGGCGGGTGATGTCGGCGATCCGCACATCGGGGCAAAGATCATAGGAGGGCATGGCCATCGCCCAGCCTTGGGACAGCGGCCCTGCGGCCAGATGCGACCAGAAGGACCGATCAAATTTCAGCCAGTAGCCGCCATGTACAAAGATGCACAGACCGGCGGGCGCGCCCTTGGGCAAAAACAGGTCATAGGCCTGACGCGGCGTCCTGCCATAAGGCAGGCCAAGGCGGGCATGACCGGTATTTGAAAGCTCTTCGCGGAAAGCGGTCGCCTGAGCCATCCATCGCGGGGGATACCCCTCGGCCCGCGGGATATAGGGGGCGTTGGCATAGGCATCGTCCAGTTCCATCGCAATATCCTGCCTCTCTGTCTGGACAAGCCTAGCCCAAGATGATTTGCCTTTGCCAGACCAATCCGAAAAGGGGAAATGCCATGACCAAGACCGACCTGAAATCGCTTCTCAAGGATCCCAGCCTGCTGGCCGAGCAGGCTTATATCGGCGGAGACTGGGTGGATGGCGACAACGGCACGTTCGAGGTCACCAACCCTGCGCGGGGCGATGTGATTGCCAATGTCGCCGATCTGAGCCGGGCACAGGTGGCCAAGGCCATCGCAGATGCCGAAGCCGCCCAGAAGGAATGGGCCAGCTGGACCGGCAAGGAACGCGCGACGGTACTGCGCAAATGGTTCGATCTGATGATGGAAAATCAGGACGATCTGGGCGTGATCCTGACCGCCGAACAGGGCAAGCCGCTGGCCGAGGCCAAAGGCGAGATCGCCTATGGCGCCAGCTTTGTGGAGTTCTTCGCCGAGGAGGCCAAGCGCATCTACGGCGAAACGATCCCCGGCCATCAGCGCGACAAGCGGATCACTGTCATCAAGCAGCCCATCGGGGTTGCCGCGTCGATCACACCATGGAACTTTCCCAATGCCATGATTGCCCGCAAGGCCGCGCCGGCGCTGGCCGCGGGCTGTGCCTTTGTGGGGCGTCCGGCGACGGAAACGCCCTTGTCAGCAACGGTCATGGGCGTTCTGGCCGAGCGCGCGGGTATCCCGAAGGGCGTGTTCAACATCGTCACATCCTCCAGTGCCAGCGAGATCGGCAAGGAATTCTGCGAGAACCCCGCCGTGCGCAAGCTGACCTTCACCGGCTCGACCGAAGTGGGGCGCATCCTGCTGCGGCAGGCCGCCGATCAGGTCATGAAATGCTCGATGGAGCTGGGGGGCAACGCGCCGTTCATCGTGTTCGATGACGCCGATCTGGATGCTGCCGTGGAAGGCGCGATCCTGTGCAAATTCCGCAACAACGGCCAGACCTGTGTCTGCGCCAACCGGATCTATGTGCAGGCCGGGGTCTATGACGCCTTCGCCGCCAAGCTGAAAGAGGCCGTGTCCAAGCTGAAGATAGGTGACGGACTTGAGGATGGCGTGATGCTTGGGCCGCTCATCAACGCGGATGCCATTGAAAAGGTTCAGGAACATGTGGCCGACGCCAAGGCCAAGGGGGCTGAGGTGATCCTTGGCGGGGGCGAGCCTGTGCAGGGGCCGGGATACTTCCTGCCGCCGACAATCGTGACGGGTGCGACGCAGGATATGCAGTTTGCCACCGACGAGACCTTCGGGCCGCTGGCGCCGCTGTTCAAGTTCGAGAACGAGGACGATGTGATCGCGATGGCGAACGACACGATCTTCGGGCTGGCCAGCTATTTCTACGCAAAGGACCTGAGCCGGGTCTACAAGGTGGCCGAAGCGCTGGAATACGGGATTGTCGGGGTCAATACCGGGATCATCTCGACCGAGGTGGCGCCGTTCGGGGGGGTCAAGCAATCGGGACTGGGCCGCGAGGGCAGCCATCACGGGATCGAGGATTATCTGGAGATGAAATACATCTGCATGAGCGTCTGACGCCGAATCGGGGCAAGCCTCTGGTTAACAAGGAAAAACCCGGTTCGGTATCGCGTCGGTAAAACGTCGGTATCGCGTCGGTTTCGCACATAGCCGCGCGCCTGGTTAACAGGGCGCGCGGTTTTTTGCGGGTTGGGTGATGACGGTCTCGTGCGCCGAGGGGTATCGGGGTTATGATCGACACAGGCATATCCCGGACGCAAAGAGATTTACCCATGTCGAAATTGATGACCGCCCTTATGGCCGCCGCCCTGTTGGCCACCCCGCTTTCCGCGCAGGACCGCCCCCGAGAGATTACCGGGCAAGTGGTCTATCTTGCCAAGATCGCGCTGCCGCCTGATGCCCAAGTCACCGTCGAGGCACGCGGCGCGTTCGACACGATCCTCGGTCAAGCGCAGTTTTCCACAGATGATCGGCAGGTGCCGATCCCCTTTGCCTTCGAGGTGCCAACCGATCTGTCTGGGCAGGTCAGTGCGGTGATCCGTGTGGGCGGGCAACCGCGTTGGATCGTGCAGGATGTGCCCTTTTCTGCCGGGTCAGACCCTGTCGATCTGGGCGACATCCGGCTGGCACAGGTCACGCCGCTGGCCTTTGCGACCGAGTTCGATTGCGACGGGCAGCCGGTCTTGCTGGGGATCATCGGCGATCAGGTCGCGCTGCGCCTGCAGGGACGCGATATCGTGATGACGCAGGCAATGGCGGCCTCCGGTGCGCGCTTTGTCAGCGAAGGCGAGGATGACATCGAATTCTGGGAGAAGGGTGGCGAGGCGATACTGAGCATCGACGGCAGCAAGGTGGCCGAATGCCAGCGAATGAGCGCGCCGGACCAGACCTACCGCGCCCGGGGCAACGAGCCGGGCTGGACCGTGACGCTTGGCGATCAGGAGGTCGAGGTGGTCGCCGATTACGGCGACCTGACCCGCAGCGCCCCACGCCCCGAGGTAGAGGTGATGCCGGGCGCCTATGTCTTTGACATGCCGCAGATCGCGGCGCGGCTAACGCTGCAGGACCGGATATGCCGGGATGACGCCACTGGCATGCCCTATCCGCATCGCGCGGTGCTGGCGCTGGACGACCGGGAGTTGCGCGGCTGTGGCGGCGATCCCGCAAGCCTTCTGGCGGCAGGCGACTGGCGGATCGAGGATGTGGCCGGGATGGGCGTGGTGGACAACACGCAGGCCGAACTTGCCCTGAGCCGGGCCGGACGGGTTGCGGGGACCACCGGTTGCAACCGGTTTTTCGGCACCTATGACCTGACGGGCGAGGGGCTGAGCTTTGGGCAGTTGGGATCAACGATGATGGCTTGTCCAGATGCGCTGATGATGCAGGAACGCCGAATTTTCGAGGCGCTTGCGCAAGTGCGCCGGTTCGATCTGGATGAAACGGGCGCCTTGCTGCTGATTGGCGGCCCCGAGGATAGCGCCCTGTTGAAAGCGCACCGGTTCTGAGGCGGGGAACCACACGGGCGCGAGTCAGTGTCCCCCGCCGGACGGATCCGGCGAGGGGCAAGACGGCATGGGATCAGTTCACCGTTTCAGCGTCGACCACGTCTTTGTCGTGGCTTGCGCTGCGGGTGCTGGCGATCTGGATGCGGCGGGGTTTGAGAGCCTCGGGCACCTCGCGGACCAGATCGATATGCAGCATCCCGTCGGCATGGCTGGCGCCGGTCACCTTGACATGATCGGCCAGTTGAAACTTGCGTTCAAACGCACGGGTCGCGATGCCGCGATGCAGGAAGCTGCGGGTGCTGTCGTCCTCGGCCTTGCGGGCAGACACGAGCAGCGCGCCATCGCGGACCTCGACGCTTAGGTCGCTATCGGCAAAACCCGCGACCGCGATCGAGATGCGATAGGCATCATCGGCGGTTTTTTCAATGTTGTAAGGTGGATAGGTCGGTTGCGCGATGTCATTGGACAGCACGCGATCCATCATGTCGGCAATTTGGTCAAACCCGACCGTGGCCCGGTAAAGGGGTGCAAGATCAAAGTTACGCATTGGTCATCCTCCTTGTGAGCGATACCTGATGTGATGCCTTCCCAAAGGGACAGGCAGGATGCGCCCGGCCCGCAACGCGGCACCGGGACATGTCAGATTTGGGAAGCAGGCGTGCGGCTTTCAAGACCTGCGTGGCACGGACTCAGGGACGTGAGAACTTGGCCCCCGAGGCACGCTGACTGTCACCCACCTGCACGCGGCGAAAGCCGGTGTTCACGGGTTGAGAGGGGGTTGCCGCGCGCAGATCGCGCTTGAGCGTATCGACCAGCGCCGCAAGCGCCATGCCATAGGACAGTGGACGATCGCCCTCCGAAGCCCCACCGCTGATGAGCGACAGGATGCGCGCACGGTGCCCGTCACGGGCAAAGACAGGCGCCCCCGACGAGCCGTAGGTCACATCGCAATCAAACGCCATGATCCCGTCCTGATGCCAGTCCAGCCCGCATTCGCGCTGCCACGAGGGTGCGGCATCCCGGTTGCGGCCATAGGACACCACGCTGACGCGCAGCCCGTCACGAGGCCCGCGATGCAGGAGGAACGGAGCGGCCAGCGAGGATTCGACGGGTATGGCCAACTGCAAGAGGGCGGCATCGAGACGGATGTTGTCGGCGGTCATGCCGAAAGCGGGATCATAGGCTTTGGGCGCCACATAACGCGCGACGTCCCGTTCGGCGATTGCCGCACCATCGCGCAGACCGGCGCGAAAGCGGATGGTTTCGGGCGTGCGGGGCTGGCGTTGACTGTCATAGAGGCAATGAGCGGCGGTCAGCACCAGATCGGGCGCGATCAGAACGCCGGTGCAATAGCCCGACTGGCCCAGATCGACACGGCCCACGGCCTCCCAGCCGAAAAGGTCATCGCGGTCGGTCAGGCGCGTGAGGCCGGTGGTTTCGGCCATGGCCGGGGTGGCCAGCAGCCCACAGCACAGCGTCGCGCCAAGAATCGCGCGCAGGCGGGTCATGGCTTGGCGAATTTTGCACCGGTGTCACGGGCGGCGCCGGTGGTGAACATGTGCTTGGGCGCCCCTTCGGTGGCGGAGCTTTCAAGCAACGCCATCAGATCTTGCAGCGGACCATCGAGGGGGGCGGCCAGCGACACCTTCTGACCCTTGAGATCGGCCATCGCCGACACCACCGAGACGATGCGCGCCTGACCGTCCTGAAACGAGAAGATCGGCGCTCCGGACGCGCCGAAATCCACATCGCAAGAGGTCACAAGCATCCCCTGCTGACGGGCCATCACGTCGCAGACCTGTTGCAGCGACGGTGCATCCGAGCGGCCCCGCGCATAGCTGACAACGCCGATCTTCTGGCCCTTGATCGGGTGGCTGTCTGTCTGGAAAGGCACCACCTGGGTGTTGCGGATCGGGTGGTGCAGTTCCAGAAGGGCCACGTCGTGACGCACCCTGTCGGCGGTCATGGTGCCCGAATAATCATAGGACGGATGGATCACGGCACGGCGCACCCAACGATAGGCCGAGGCCCGGCCATTGCGCCAGCCGGCCAGAAATTCGATGCGTTCGTGATCGACCTGTGCGCCGGTGTCGCGATCATACAGGCAATGCGCCGCCGTCAGCACCACACCGGGGGCGATCAGAGCCCCGGTGCAGAAGCCGTGACCGCCGATATCCAGCCGTCCCACAGCCTCCCAGCCGCGGCCATCGTCGCCGGTGTCGAGCCGTTCAAGCCGACTGTCCTGCGCCGAGGCAGCGCCAGCGAGGCACAGGGCAAGTGTGATGCACAGGCGTTTCAGCATGGTCCCTCCGGTCGAATTGGCGAAACGCTAGACCGGTTGTGGGACAAAATTAAGGCGCACCGCGCAGATTGGGTATCTGGGGGCCGACATTGTGATCGGCTTGCATCGCAGGGGGGGTCGGCCCGCCGGTGGCCCAGTCCAGCAATTCGACGGTATGCACCACCGGAATGCCCGTCGCCGAGCCGATCTGCATCATGCAGCCGATATTGCCCGCCGCGATCACATCGGGGTTGCGCGCTTCGAGGGTACGGACCTTGCGTTCTTTCAGTTGCCGCGAAATGGCGGGCTGCATCAGGTTGTAGGTGCCCGCGCTGCCGCAACACAGGTGACTGTCGGCGGGTTCGACCACGGTGAAGCCCGCGCGCTTGAGCAAATCCTTGGGATAGGTCTTGATCTGCTGGCCATGCTGAAGCGAACAGGCGGCGTGATAGGCGACGGTCATCTCTTGGTCTGCACCCTGAGGCAAATCGAGCTGCATCAGCAGTTCGCTTATGTCGCAGGCAAGACCGGCCACGGTGGTGGCCTGCTCAGACAAGGCGTGATCGCGGAACATGTGGCCGTAATCCTTGACCGTGGTGCCGCAGCCCGAGGTGTTGATGACGACGGCATCCAGCCCCTTGCCCTCGATCTCGCGGGTCCATGCCTCGATGTTGCGGGCGGCGGTGCGGTGGCTTTCGTCGGTCTTGCCCATGTGATGCGTCAGCGCCCCACAGCAGCCCGCCCCTTCGGCGATCACCACCTCGCAGCCCAGTCGGGTCAGCAGGCGGATGGTGGCGTCGTTGATGTCGGTGTTCAGCGCCCGTTGCGCACAGCCGGTCATCAGCGCCACGCGCTTGCGCGGGGTGCCATGGGCGGCAAAGGTCTGCGGATCGTCATTGCGGCTGACAGGGGGCACTTGTTTGGGTGCCATTTCGAGCATCGCCCGGAGCCGGGCATCGGGCATCAGCGCCGCGAAGGGCCGGCCGATCTTTGCCCCCAGAAGCGCCACGCGGAAGCGCATCGGATAGGGCAGGATACGCGCCAGAATCCACCGCAGGGCACGATCGCCAAAGGGACGCTTGTACCGCTTTTCGATATAGTCGCGGGCGTGATCCACAAGGTGCATGTAGTGGACCCCCGACGGACAGGTCGTCATGCAGGCAAGGCAGCTGAGGCAGCGGTCGATATGCTTGACGGTCTTTTCATCGGGCACACGCTCGTTTTCCAGCATGTCCTTGATCAGGTAGATGCGGCCACGGGGGCTGTCCAGCTCATCGCCGAGAACCTGATAGGTCGGGCATGTGGCAGTGCAGAAGCCGCAATGCACACAGGCGCGCAGGATCTGGTTGGATCGCGCGATGGCGGGGTCTTGCAGCTGTTCTGCCGTGAATTCGGTTTTCATCGTTCGCTCACCATTTGTGCCGTATAAAGCCCGAACCGGGGCAGGACGCTGGCCAATGCGCCGATTGAATGGCCCAGCCGTGGGTTGTCAGCGTCATGCGGTCTGTCCCATGAGGCCGGGATTGAACAGGCCGTGCGGATCGAATTTGCGGCGCAGCCCGTCCTGTAATGCCGCAACAGGCGCGGGCAGCGGGTGAAACACGCCCGCGTTGCGATTGCCCCGGATCAGCGTGGCGTGGCCGCCCGCATCGTTCACCGGCTGGCGGATGGCGGTGGGCGCTGTGCCTTGAGGGACCAGCAGCCAGATCAGGCCCCCACCCCAGTCATAGAGCGCCTGAGCGCCCGGAACCTTGGCCACGACCCCCGGCGCATCGGAAGGTTTGACCGACAGCCGCCAGACATCGCCTGCGCGGTCATGGAACGCGGACACGTCACGCAGATCGCGCCAAAGCGCGCGATTGGCGGTGGTGTCGTGATCGAAAAGAACGTCGCCGAACCCGGCCAGCAGCTTTTGCAATTCAGCCGCGCGATAGGCAACCGACGCTTCAGACCCTTCGATCCGGATCAGGGTGCGGCCTTCGCCCTGCGCCTGCGGCATATGCACGGCGCCGGTCACCTCGAACGGCGACCCGAGCGCGCGCGACAACGCGGCAATCGCGGTCTCGTCATCCAGACCTGCGATCGACAGCGTGGCGGTGGTGGCGGTATCGGGCAGCACCTTGAGCGCCACTTCGGTCAGGATGCCAAGGGTGCCGTAACTGCCTGCCAGCAGCTTGACCAGATCGTAGCCTGTCACGTTCTTCATCACGCGCCCGCCATTGCGGATCACCTGACCGGTTCCATCGACAAAGCGCACCCCCAGAAGGAAATCACGCGCGGCGCCGGCCTGAATGCGGCGCGGGCCGGACACATTGGCACCGATCACGCCGCCGATCGTCGGCTCGCCTGTGGTGCCCAGAAGGCCGCGATGATCCATCGGCTCGAAGGCGAGGCGTTGATTTTCGGCGGCAAGGGTCGACTCGATCTCGGCCACGGGGGTGCCTGCACGCACCACAAGGGTCAGTGATCCCGGCTCATAGAGTTCGATCCCGGACAGTCGGGACGTGCTGAGCGGTGTGCCGTTGGTTGGCCCGTCAATCGGACGGGTGCCGCCGCCATGCACGTGAAACGGCGTATCGGCGCTGACCACGATATCGGCGAGATCGGCCTCGCTCTCGGGGGTGAGGGATGTCATTGAAACGGATACTCCGAGGCAGGCGTTGAAGGCGAACGACGCGGTGTCATTCGGCGGCGATGCGGTGGGATTCGCTGGACTGGAGCGGGAACACCTTGGCCGGGTTCAGCAACCATTTCGGGTCGAACACGTCCTTGATGGCCATTTGAATTTCCAGATCCTCAGGCGCGTATTGATCGACCATGAGGTCGCGCTTTTCGATGCCGACCCCGTGTTCGCCGGTCAGGCAGCCACCCACTTCGACACAGAGCTTGAGGATTTTCGCCCCGAACGCCTCGCAGAGTTCAAGATCGCCAGGCTTGTTGGCGTCGAACAGGATCAGCGGATGCATGTTGCCATCGCCGGCATGGAAGACGTTGGCCACATCAAGGCCGAATTCCTTGGACATCTCGCCAATCCGCTTGAGGACATATGGCAACTGGCTGACCGGGATGGTGCCGTCGAGGCACATGTAATCGTTGATCTGTCCCATCGCGCCAAACGCGGATTTGCGACCCAGCCAGATACGGGCGCTTTCCTCGGCGGATGTGCTTTGGCGCAGTTCCACGGGGTTGTGGGTGCGGGCGATGCCCATGATGGTTTCCAGTTGCTCGTCGATTTCGGCGTCCGAGCCTTCGACCTCGACGATCAGAAGCGCCTCGCAATCGGGATAGCCGGCTTTGGCGAACGCCTCGCAGGCGCGGATGCAGGGGCGGTCCATGAATTCGATCGCGACCGGCAAGACACCGGCCTTGATGATGTCCGAGACGCACTGGCCCGCGACCTCGTTGCTGTCAAAGCCCATCAGGACCGGGCGCGCGCCTTCGGGCTTGTGGAGGATGCGCAGTGTGGCTTCGGTGACGACGCCAAGCTGCCCTTCGGAGCCACAGATCAGGCCCAGAAGATCATAGCCCGGCGCATCCAGATGCGCGCCGCCCAGTTCGGTGATGGTGCCGTCCATCAGAACCATCGTGACGCCCATCAGGTTGTTGGTGGTCACGCCGTATTTCAGACAATGCGCGCCGCCCGAATTCATAGCGATGTTCCCGGCGATGGCGCAGGCCAGCTGACTGGAGGGGTCGGGGGCATAGAAAAACCCCTGTTCCTCGACGGCGCCGGTGACCGATAGATTGGTGCGCCCGGACTGCACCTTGATGATCCGGTTGTCATAGTCGGTTTCCAGCACGTCGTTCAGACGCGCAACACCCAGAATGACACTGTCGGCGGTGGGCAGGGCGCCGCCGGCCAGCGACGTCCCCGAGCCGCGCGGCACCACTGGCACGCCCATGTCGTGACAGATCCGCAGCGCATCCGAGACCTGCTGCGTGGAGGTGGGCAGGATCGCGGCCATCGGCGGACATTTGTAGGCGGTCAGCGCGTCGCATTCATAGGCACGGGTTTCGGACGGATCCGAGATCACCGCATCGACGGGCAATACCTGCAGCAGACGCGCGATCAGATCGGCCTTGCGCGCAATGATGTCTTGGTTGGGACGTGGCATTTCCATGGGAGAACCTCTCTATTGGTAATAAAATATAACCAATTTCAATCTCTGGCAAGTTGTTCTTGTGGACTGTATCGTGCCGGCATGGATTGGATGGACCGTCTTGCCTTTTTTTCGATGCTGGATTGCATCGCTGCCGGGATCTTGTTCGGCGGTTGGATCATTATTGGCTATGTAATTGAAAATCCACCGCGAAACTATCCTTCGGTTTCTGTGCTGATGGCGCAATACCGGCGGGAATGGATGGTTCAGATGATCACCCGCGACCCACGCATCTTTGACGCGCAGATCCTTGCCACGCTCAGACAGGGCACATCTTTTTTCGCCTCGGCCACGATGATCGCGATTGGCGGATGTTTTGCCCTTTTCGGTAACATGGAGCGATTCATCGGCGTGGCGGAGGACCTGACGCTGGAGGCGGACCCGGCGATTGTCTGGGAGGTCAAGATCCTGGTGCTGATCGTGTTTCTGGCCAATGGGTTCCTCAAGTTCGTCTGGTCGAACCGGCTGTTTGGATATTGCGCGGTGCTGATGGCGGCGGTGCCCAATGAGGCGGATAATCCGCTGGCGGCGAAACGCGCGGCCAAAGCGGGCGAGATCAACATCACCGCCGCCAGAAGTTTCAACCGCGGCCTGCGGTCGGTCTATTTCGCCTTGGCGGCAACGGTCTGGCTGTTGGGTGCGGAAGCTTTGATCGTGGCGGCGGGGCTGACGTGCCTGGTGCTGCTACGCCGGGAATTCGCATCGCAGTCGCGCGCCGTTCTGGTGGAACGCGACAGCCCTGCCGAAACGGATTGAGGCGGCCCGGATCTCCGCGCCGCCCCAAATCTGAGCACACATCCCGAAGATGGGCGAAAGCGGAACCTGACGCTTAATGCGTCGTCCCTTTGCCATTGAAGCCCGGATAGGCATAGGCGCCGTTAGGCTGTGTGTCCGGACCCGATCCAAACCTGTACGACGCCGCGCCCTGTTGGCCACCCTCTATGTGGAAGGTCGCGATTTCCGACGCCAGACTGGCCGAAGCCTGTGATAGCAGCTTGGAGGCCGAGGCGCTTTGGACCACCATTTCGGCGTTTTCCTGCGTCACACGGTCAAGCTGACAAATGGCGCTATTGATCTGCGACAGGGTCGCGGACTGATCGCTGAAGCCATGCGCGATGCGCCCTACGATGTCGGACAAACCGCCGACACCCGTGAAGATTTCGCCCAGATCCTGCCCGGCGCGGTTGACCAGATCGACCCCGTCCGACACATGACGCGCACTTTCGGCGATCAGTTCAGCAATCTCGCGCGCGGAGTCCGAGCTGCGCTGCGCAAGCTGGCGAACCTCGGAGGCGACAACGGCAAACCCGCGCCCGGCAGGGCCGGCACGGGCGGCTTCGATCGCGGCGTTGAGGGCCAGAAGATTGGTCTGCACCGAGATCGCGTCAATCGCCGTCACGATGTTCGATATGCGGCCCGAGGATTTCTGAATGAGGGTCATCGCCTCCATCACCTCGTCGACCAGTTTGCTGCTGCCTTCGGTCATCGAGCTGGACTTGCCGGCGATCACATTGGCGCGTTGCGCCTCTTCGGAGGCGGTGCGCATGGTTTCGGTCAGCTGTTCGACGGCGGCGGCCGTCTGGCTGAGGGCGGCAGACTGGGTCGAGGTGCGCTCGGACAGGTTTTCAGACGATCCTTGCACCTGATCGCTGATGCCCCGCACAGTTCCGGTGACAGCGGAAACGCGGCCCAGAAGGGCATTCCAATCCTCGACCGTGTTGTTGAACGCCTCACAAAGCAACGCGACGTCGGGCAGTTTGCTGACCATGATCCGATGGGTCAGGTCACCATCGCGCAAGCGGCCAAGAGCGTGGGCCACATCCTCGATCGCCTCGCGGCGTTCGGTGATGTCGGTCGCGATCTTGACGACCCGGGCGACCTTGTGGAATTCATCGAAAACCGGCGCATAGGTCGCCTGAATCCAGAGGCGCTTGCCCGACCGGGTGCGGCGCGGAAACTGATCCGAAAAACTGTGGCCTTCGCGAAGCCGCTGCCAGAAGCGGGTGTACTCGCTGCTGCGGGCGTAGTCGGCATCGACAAAAATCTGGTGATGCCTGCCAACGATGTCTTCGGAGCGGTATTCGACCGCAGCCAGAAAATTTTCGTTGGCCTCGATAATGTTGCCATCAACGGTGAAATGAATAACGGCCTGCGTGCGGTTGACCATGTCCAGAAGGGCGCAATCTGCCGTGCTCAGAGCCGGGGCAGATGAAATATCCAGTGTCACTTTGAGATCCCATTTGTGCATTTCTCACGCAGCACAACGACACGGGACACAAACATTTTAGCGCAAAAAGAGTCGGTTAGAGCCGCATCAGCGCCGGCCTTCGCGCAGCCACCCGCCAAGGATCAGGCCCGAGATCAGAAGCAGCACCGCCCAAGCAGGCAGAAGCGGGGTCTGAGTGACCGAGGCCGTCTCGAAGGCGCCGCGCGGGGTGATGCCGATCCACCCGCGCCCCGAGGCCGGGCGCCCCTCGCGGACCTCGCGGATGCGCGGCAGCCCGTCTTCCAGCGCCTTGGCACCACCCCCGGTGCGGTCGAGCAGAGGTTGCAGCGCCGATGCGCTGGCGATGGTCTGTTCAAACTCCACGGGTGCCGCCGGGCCAAGCCCGATCACGGCGGATTGGTCGCCGTTTTCCAACCGGTAGAGGCCGATCTCGGGACCGTCGTACAGCGCCTCGAAACGGCCGGGGCTGACTTCTTCAAGCTCTCGTTCGATCGTGTCGCCGGAGGGCGTGGTGATCGTGACCGACCCCACATCATCGGTGAGCGAGCGTCGGATCACGCGCATCTGCTGACCCGTGGCCTCGGCCCAGAGGGCTTCTTCCTCAAGCTCGGGTTCTTTCATCATCCAATGGGCAAGGCGGCGGAGGAGTTCAAGCTGCGGCCCGCCGCCTTCGTAGCCGCGGTTCCACAGCCACGCATGATCCGACGCCAGAAGCGCCACACGCCCTTCGCCGACCCGGTCCAGCACCAGAAGCGGGCGATCATCCTTGCCGGTCATGACCACATCGCCCGAGGCTTGTTCCACCTCGATCTGGCGCATCCAGCGGCCCCATTCGCCATCGAATTCCTGCTCCAGCCCGGCGGTCACGGGGTGACGCTGACCCAGGTCCGAGACTTTGGGCCGATAGCGTTCTTCCAGCACGCGGGCGGTTGGGCGGGCCGGGACGATGGATTCGAGAGGCGTGCGATACAGGCTGTCCGCCGAGGCGAAGTCGGGGCCAGCGGCAATCAGCACCGCGCCGCCCTGTTCGACATAGTTGCGCACATTGTCCAGATAGATCGACGGCAGGATGCCGCGCCGCTTGTAGCGGTCAAAGATGATCAGGTCGAAATCCTCGATCTTTTCCAGAAATAGCTCACGCGTGGGAAAGGCGATCAGGGACAGTTCGCGCACCGGCACGCCGTCCTGTTTTTCAGGGGGGCGCAGGATGGTGAAATGCACCAGATCAACCGAGCTGTCGGATTTCAGAAGGTTGCGCCATGTGCGCCCACCGGCATGCGGCTCGCCCGAGACCAGAAGAACCGACAGCCGGTCGCGCACGCCATTGATCTGCACAAGGGCGGTGTTGTTGCGGTCCGTCAACTCGCCCTCGGCGAAGGGCGTGGTGAATTGCAGAACGTTGCGCCCGCCATGCGGCAGGGTCAGCGGCAGATCGACCTCGCGGCCAAGGGGCACGTCAAAGCGCTGCGGCTCGGCGCCATCGACCGAGATATCGAGCGGTACGTTGCGGACACCTTCGGGGGCGGCACCGTCATCGGTGATGGTCAGCGTCAGGGTCACTTCCTCGCCCAGAATGGCGAAGGCCGGGGCGTTGCGTATTTCCAACCGGCGGTCCCAATCGGCGGCGCGGCCCGTATGCAGAAGATGCAGCGGCGCGGGTAGATCGGGGGCGCGGTCGATGTCATGCAGGCGCCCATCCGACAGCAGGATCGCCCCGGCGATGCGGCCACGGGGTTCCTCGGCCAGCGCCTCGGCAAGGGCGGTCATGGCTTGGGTGCCACTGTTGTCGGCGCCGTCGGGTATGGTGATGCGACGCACCTCGGTGTTGTCGCGCGCCTCGAGCAGGGCCGCAAGGTCATCGGCGGCAGAGGTGGTCACCGAGGCCCGGTCGGCAAGTCGCTGGCTGGCGCTCTGGTCCTCGGCGATCAGGACGATATCGGTCAGTGGCTGGCGGTCTTCCTGTTGATAGACCGGCCCCATGAGCGCGCCGAGGATCACCAGCCCGGCCAGCGCCCGAAGCGGCCAGCCCGACAGCCCGCGCCAGAGTGCCAGCCCGATGCCGGCAGCCATGATCGCCGCAAGAACGGCAATCAGCCACACAGGCAAAAGCGGGTCGAAGACGATGGTCGAGGTCATTGGCCCAGCCTGTCCAGAAGTGCGGGGACATGCACCTGATCGGACTTATAGTTGCCAGTCAGCACATGCATGATGAGGTTCACCCCGAAGCGATAGGCCAGTTCACGCTGGCGTTCCCCGGCATAGCCGCGCCCGACGGGGAACAGCGGCGCGCCGCGATTGTCCATCGCCCAGGCCGCCGCCCAGTCATTGCCACCGATCACCACCGGGGTCACGTTATCGTTGAGATTGCGGAACGGCATCCCTTCGATCCGTTCGGCATCGGCAGGGGCGGCCTCGACCCAGACGGGGCGGCCGGAATGGCGGCCCGGAAAATCCTGCAACAGATAAAAGGTGCGTGTCAGGACATGATCCTCGGGGATCGGTTCAAGTGGGGGGATATCAAGGGGCTGGGCCAGCCGCTGCAGCATCTGCCCATTGGGCGAGGACGCGCCGAACCCCGCCACGTTGGCGTCGCGGGTATCAAAGAGGATCATGCCGCCGGTACGCAGATAGGCGTTGAGCTTGGCATACGCCTCTTGCGAGGGGATCGGCTGTTCGGGGGTCACGGGCCAGTAGAGGAACGGATACACCGCCAATTCATCCATTTCCAGATCGACGCCGATCGGCTCGGACGGCTCCACCGAGGTGCGGAAGAACAGCGTTTCGGACAGGCCCGCAAGACCGGCGCGCGCGGTATCGTCCAGCCGGGGGTCGCCGGTGAGGACATGGGCAAGCACCACTTCGGAAACGGCCAGCAATTCCTTGTCCAGCGCCGATGGTGTGCCGTCCTGCGCGGTGGCGGGGCCAGTCGGCAGCATCAGGCCCGGCAGCATCACCGCCCCAAGGATCAGCGCCGCGGCACGGGCCGAAAGAAGCCGCCCCGACAGCGCCAGCGACGCCACGATATCGACCAGCAGAACAAGAGAGGCCAACGCCAGCAACCATCCACCAAGCGGGGTTTCGGGGGCACGGGCCAGCCCCTCGACCGGGATGCGCGCGGGCCATGTCACCGGCTCGATCGAGGTCTCGGCGCGGGTGACGTTCAGGGCAAGGCGCCGATCAGGACCATCGTACAGCCCCGGCGGCAGATCGGGACCAAGCGCATCGGTAATCAGCCGTTCGCCCGCGATACCCGGCAAGGTACCCGCATCGCGCAACTGCCCAAAGCCATCAAGCACCTGAACCGGCTGCCATGTGGTGCCCCGCATCTCGGCCATATCCGGCAGCGCCACCGCCGAAGACACGGCCAGACGTTCCAGCATCTGAACAAACAGACCCGACAGCGGCAGCGACGACCATTCGGCGTTGGCTGTCACATGGAACAGCACCACCTGCCCCGCACCCACGCGCTTGCGGGTGACCAGAGGCGTGCCGTCGGTCAACTGGGCGATCACCCGGTCTGCAAGGGTGGGGTCAGGCTGTGCCATGACCTGCGCCGAGACGGTCACATCATCGCGTATCGTCAACCCGGCAAAGGGGCTGCCATCGGGGAACGGCGCAAGGGTCTTGGGCTCCCCCCAACTCATCGCGCCGCCGACGGTGCGGCCCCCGGCGCGCAGGCGCACCGGCAACAGCGGGCTTTCACTGTCGCGCGACACATCCGACGCGGCCAGGCGCGGACCGGCGAACCGCAAAAGCAGCCCCCCCTTGTCCAGCCAGTCCAGAAGTCCCTCTTGTTCGGCGGCGGACAGAACGGCGACATCGGCCAGCGCGATCACATCCGGGTTGGCGGGCAGGATATCCATCAGCGCGCCATCCAGAAGATCGGCCGAGGGGATCAGCGCCTGTTCCAAGTAATGCAGCTGCGACAGAAGCTCGAGCCCTTCGCGGTCTTCGCGCCCGGCGATCAGCGCAACCTCGCGGCGCTTGAGGCTGTCATCGGTCAGGCTTACGGCGCCGGCGGTGCCCTGTCCCGCGATCTCGAATCGGGTCAGACGGCCACGCAATTCGCCGGGCAACGACAACGCGCCGGAGGCCTCCACAGCCCCCTGATCGAACAGGATCGGAAGGGTCGCCAGAAGACGCGGCACGCCTTGTGGATCCCGGCCATGGGCCTCGATGATGATCTCGCGTGGCGTGCCAGCGGTAGCGCGCAGCGCGCTCAGTTGCACGATACCATCCGCGATCACCGCCGGTTTCAACGCAATGATCGGTGCGGGGCTTTCATGCACGGTAACCGGGCCTCGGCGCTCCAACTCGGACAGAAGGGCATCGCGGCCCGGACGCGCCAGCCCGTCCGAGAACCAGCGGGCCTCGAATGTCTGGTCGCCAAGCATCTCGAGCGCGGTCTGCATCATGGCGGGGGTGGGCGCCCAGGGATCGGGCGCCAGCCCGGATAAACGGCTGCGCCAGTCTTCTGCAGAGCGGAAGGCGACGGGTTCGGGATCGGTCAGGCGCAGGATCGCCACGGGACGCGCGTCGCGGCCCGCCTCGGACAGCAGCCCATCCAGAAGACTGGTCTGCGCTGCGTGGTCACGGGCGCTGGCCCAACTTGCATCCATCACGAGCAGCAATGGGCCGCTGCGCACCGCGTCGCCCGCATCACGCGGATTGAGCACCGGCCCGGCCAGGCCAGGATCACCGCAGCCACCGCCAGCATCCGCAACAGCAGCAGCCAC
>Ga0102938_10001246_pt1 | contig 19187 bp, 18 predicted proteins | sample SalPonR2_B_D2_MG_FD_84516 | JGI IMG/M metagenome (GOLD analysis project Ga0102938, IMG submission 84516) | Salt pond soil microbial communities from South San Francisco under conditions of wetland restoration - Salt Pond MetaG R2_B_D2_MG | ecosystem: Environmental > Aquatic > Marine >...
CATTGACGAGCGACCGCCGACGCACCAGGAGTTCACCATGGCGACCATCGAAACCACGGCCGATCAGCAGGACCAATTCGAGCGCGAGGGCTTCTTCCTCGTCGAGGACCTGTTCTCGGCCGACGAGTGCGACGACATCCTCGGGCATCTGGAACGCACCACCTTCGAGCTGGCGCTCGGGCAGGCCGAGGACGGGCCGCTGTCGTACCGGCCGATGATGCACCTCGCCAGCGACGAGCTGAAGGCGGTCGCCACCGATCCGCGTTGGGGCCCGATCGTGATGCCGCTGCTCGGCCCGTCGGTGCGCCTCTACTGGGAACAGGGTGTGGCCAAGCCGCCCCAGGCGCGGACCGTGCTGCCCTGGCATCAGGACAACGGCTACGCACCCACGATCCCCGAGCGCTACGTCACCTGCTGGCTGGCGCTCGACGACGCCGACACCGAGAACGGCTGCCTGTGGGTGATCCCGGGCAGCCACCGCGAGGGCACCGTCCGCCATCACGACGTCGACGGGTCACCGTTCCGGTCCGGCTACGACGGTTCGGAGGAGGGTGTGGCCGTGCCGGTCCGGCGGGGCAGCGTGCTCGTCTTCTCCTCGCTCGTGATGCACAAGAGTGGCCCGAACGTCACCGACCGTCAGCGCCGTGCCTGGATCCTGCAGTACTGCGAGGGTGACGCCATCCATGCCCGCACCAGGCAGCTCCTCGACGACCGACTGCTCGTGGCCGACGACGGACGCTGGCTCGACGAACCGATCCAGCAGCGCCCCACCGACGTCAAGGAGATCGTCCGCAACTACGAACGCGGCTGACGACGGCAGGTGAGACGACGGGCGGGGGAGACGACGGGCGGGGCCGGACCCATGCATGAATCAGGCGCCGGCGTGGTAGGTCCCCCTCATGACGCCACCGACGGGACTCGACCGGAACTCGACGCATGCCGCCGGGGGCCGGCAACATCGATCACGCCGTCGACGTCGGTACGCCGCCGTGCTCGCGGTCGGAGTACTCGCACTCGCTGCGTGTGACGACGACGACGCCGTCGATCCGCCCGACTCGGTCACCAGGCAGTCGCTCGACAGCGTCGCCGGGCAGCCGTACCCGAGCGCCGATCTGACCATCCGGCACCGAGCACCCCAGGCCGACGTCGACGTCACCTACACCGTGTCGTGCTCCCCCGGTGAGGCGACGCTGGACGGTGACGACGTCGAGGTCGATCCGCAGGAGGCGTGTGAAGCCCTCGGAGACCCTGCCGTGGTCGAGCGGCTGGTCGACGGCCCGCCCGAGGATCAGGTCTGCACCGAGCAGTTCGGGGGAGAGGACACGGCGACGATCGTGGGCACACTCGAGACCGCACCCATCGACGCCATGGTCGATCGGACGGACGGCTGCGGAATCTCGACCTGGGACGAACTGCTCGACCCCCTCCTTCCCCCTGCGATCGGCGTGACCTGAACCGGTCGTGACGGTCTGCGCGGGTGGGTCGGCGCAACGTTTCCTGCCCGGCGTCACCGGGTATCGGTGCCGCATGGCCCGACAGGACCGCAACGCACCGACCACCGACACCGACACCGACACCGGCGCAACCACCGACACGCCGGACGAGGAGCGCTCGTCCACGGCCGCCTCCACGTCGGAGGCCGAACCGGTTCGTGACTACCGCGGAACGGGCATCGTGTGGGGTGGCGTCCTGGTCCTCCTCCTCGCGATCGGCTTGATCATCGTGGCGTTCCAGAACAGCCAGGACGTGGAGTTCGACTTCCTCTGGATCGACACCAGCGCCCCATTGGTCCTCATCATCGCCATCGCCGTGGCGGCGGCGATCGTGATCGACGAGATCGTGACCTTCGTCTGGCGACGCCGGCGACGCAGCCGACTACGCGACCGCGAGGAGTTGAAGCGGTTGCGTTCGCAGCAGTGACGGCGGGTTCCGCCGCCCCCGATCCGCCGACGGACACGTGAATCGGCTGCGGAGAAGTGGCTCTCAGGCAGAATCGGCGGCGAATCGGCTCGGGTCGATGGCGATGAACGTGGCACCCGACCGGGCCAACACGTCGCCCGTGGTGGCGACCGTCAACTCGCCGGACATGAACATCTTGCGGCCCTCGAGGCGGTCGAGGCGGACACGGCAGTGCAGCGGAACGCCGATCGGAACGCCGGCTTCGTAGCGCACCCGCAGTTCGCCCGTGAAGGCCGACTGTGTCCGGATCTGCAGCACGAACCCGAACACGTCGTCGAACAGTGCTGCGACGATGCCGCCGTGGCTGCGCTCCGGCGCACCCTCATGGGCCGCGCGGAGCGTGACCGATGCGACGGCGTCGTCGCCGTCGCGCCGGACCTCGATGTCGAGGCCCCACGGGCTGGCGCGGCCCGACACCGGCCGTTCGTCGTACGTGGTCATCAGCGACCCGTCCGGTGGTTCCTCACCGAAGTCACCGTCGCGCCGCACCTCGCTGCGTGAGCGGAGGGCACCCTCGTCGAGCCGGCGGGTGAGATCGTCGAGTGTCTGTGCGACATCGTCGAGCAGCTCGACGGAGGCGTGGTGGCCGACGAGCGCGTGACCGATGTCGCGGATGGCCCGTCCGGCACGGGCGCGAGCCTCTGCGATCCGGTCGGGATGGTCGTCCCGGGCGACGTGGACCAGCGGGTCGAGATGGGCGTCGGGCATCCCGGCGACCCTACGTTCGGCCGTCGTCGGTCGGCGAAGCGCGACCGTGCGACGGTGCGGTCAGCCGATCTGACGCTCCCGATCGGCCCAGTACGGGGCGCGCAGGTCCTTCTTCAGGATCTTGCCCGACGGGTTGCGGGGGAGTTCGTCGACGAAGTCGACCGACTTCGGCACCTTGAACCCGGCGATGCGCTCGCGCGTCCAGGCCATCACCGCCTGCGGTGTGACGTCCTCGTCCGGTGACTTCACCACAATCGCCTTCACCGCTTCGCCCCACTTCTCGTCGGGTACGCCGATCACGGCCACGTCGGCCACCCCCGGGCATCCCATGATCGCGTTCTCGACCTCGGCCGGGTACACGTTCTCGCCGCCCGACACGATCATGTCCTTCACCCGATCGTGGAGGAACAGGTAGCCGTCCTTGCGGTATCCGGCGTCGCCGGTGCGGAACCAGCCCTCGTCGTCGAGCGCCTTGGCGGTCTCCTCGGGCTTGTTCCAGTACCCCACCATGATCTGCGGGCCCTTCAGCCACACCTCGCCGATCTCGCCGTCGGCGACGTCGTTGCCGTCCTCGCCGACGATGCGCATCTCCACCCACGGATACGGCTTGCCCGCCGACCGCAGCAGCTCGGGCTTGTTCTCGGGATCATGGTCCTCCGGTGGCAGCTCGACCACGGCGCCGGTCGTCTCCGTGAGCCCGTAGACCTGGACGAACTCGGTGCCGGCGAACTGCTCCATCGAGCCGTGCAGAACGCCCTCGGTGATCGGTGATGCGCCGTACGCGATCAGCTCCATCGACGACAGGTCGTGGTCGTGGGCGTTCGGCACGATCTGCAGGAAGGCGAGTACCGCCGGCACGTAGATCGCATGGGTGATGCCGTGCTGCTCGATCTCGCGCAGGATCCCGACCGGGTCGACCTCACGGTCGAGAACCATCTTCGCCGCCATCGCCAGGCTGACCAGCCCCCACCCGGAGCCGGCGATGTGGAACGTCGGCATCACCACGTGCGAGACGGAGTCGGGTGTGAACTTCCAGTTCGCCGGCACCTCGTCGATGAAACCGAAGAGGTTCTGGTTCGACAGCATCACCCCTTTCGGGAGGCCGGTCGTGCCGGAGGTGTAGAGCTGGAGGCAGACGTCGGTCGGCGAGGCCGTGGCGCCCGGATCCGTGTCGGGCTGGTCGGCGACGAACTCGTCGAAACTCGGGTGGCCGCCGCCGCCCTCGCCGATGACCACCGACGTCGTGACCGACTCGAGGCCCGACTCGATCTCGCCCAGCTCACCGGCGAACTCGGAGCCGACGAACAGGACCTTCGCCGCTGCGTCGTTGACGATGTGGAGCTTCTCGGGCGGGGCGAGCCGCCAGTTCACGTCCACCAGAGTGGCGTTGATCTTCGCCGCTGCGAACATCAACTGGAAGTAGTCGACGCCGTTCTTCTCGATGCGCGCGATGCGGTCGCCGGCGCCCACCCCGGCGGCGAGCAACGCATTCGCGAGACGGTTGCTCGTCTCGTCGAGGGACCGCCACGTGTGCTCGTCGTCGCCCTCCACGATGGCGACGGCGTCCGGCCGCTCCTCACGGTGCGTGCGGATGATCGAAGCGATGCTGTCCAGTGCCATGTCGTGTCCCCCGTAGCAGTTGCGAACGGCACGGACTGTAGATGCCGGGCCCGCAGTCCCGTTGCGTCGGGCCCCCGAGGTCAGCGGCGCGCCGTGCGGAACGGGCCGGTGATCTCGTAGGTGATCCCTGCCTGCGGACTCGGGAAGGTCGACGTCAGGATGCCGCGCTGTGACGACACGTACAGGCGGGTACCGCTCGGATCGAAACACGGGCCCGTCACCTCGGTGCCCGCATGCGGTACACCCGGCACCGGAGTGAACCGCATGAACGGTGCCGCTTCGCGCGGGCCTGGACCGTTCGGTGCGGTGATCAGGACCAGTTGCAGGGTTCCGTCGTCCTCGGCGACGAAGACGTCGCCCGATGATGCGTGCACCGTGACGTTGTCGGGGTCTTCGAGCGGTGGGTTCGGCGTGGTCGCCAGGTCGTAGACCACCTCGATCCGCGACGATGTGGTGTCGTAGGCCCACACCCGGTCGTCGGCGGTGGTGGTGAAGTAGACCGTGCCCGAATCGAACCACATGCCCTCGCCCCGACGGAACACGGTGGCGTCGGGCACCTGCCGCCGTGTGGGAACCGGATCGGAACTCGGATCCGGCACGGGCAGCCAGCGCACCTTGCTCGACCTTCCGAGCACCACGTCGGGCTGCTCCACGCGGGCAACTTCCAGCAATCCTCGTGACAGATCTGGGCGCTGGCCCCTCGGCGGTCGGCCAGCGGCCCGGCCGCGATTGTTGCCCGTCGGCGTGGGCGTGAATCGGTAGAGCAGCCCGTCGCCTTGATCCTCTGTCATGTAGACGCGGTTGTCGAAGGGGTCGACCGCGGCGGCCTCGTGGGAGAACACGCCCAGCGCCGGGAGCGGCACGCCCGGGGTCGCACCCGTCGGGTCGCACTCCCACAACTGGCCGGCAGCACCCGCACCGAACGGTAGGCCGGGCAGGGGTGGAGCGGTTTCGTCGACGAGGTCGTACTCCTCGCCCGACAGCCAGGTTCCCCACGGTGTCGGCCCACCGGCGCAGTTGATGTTCGTATCAGCCAGGATCCGGTAGGCGTCGACGATGTCGCCCGCTGCGGAGAATCTCACTGCGCTGACTCCCGCCCCGAGCGCCGCGTCGAACCCGAACGCCGCCAGGAGGCTGCCGGCCAGCCATTCGCTGTTGGTGACGAGGATCCACCCGCCGTCGTCGGTGGGAAACGTGGCCTGGCCATCGGGTGCGGGGGGCCACACGTACTCACTGGAGCCGACCGGTGCTCCGCTACGCGCGATGACCCGGCTGGTGAATCCCTCGGGCAGCACCAACCCGTTGGCATCAGGCAGTCGTCCGTCGAGCGGTCCATATGGCCCGGGCCCCGGCACTGCCGGCTCGGCGAACACCGAGTTCCAGAACGTCGAACCAAGTCCGAGCGCAGCACCTGCGGCGACGGCGGATCCCAGGAAGCGGCGGCGGTCGATGGGTCGTGTCCGGGTGGTCATGCGCTGGACGGTACGGCGCCCACATGTCGCCCAGCTGGCTCCCGGCTCAACACAGGGTGACTCGGAGATGACGATTCGGCGACGAGGTCTGTGAAGGTGGGGGCAGGCAGGCTTCGCGTCGTCACCGGCCCCCGGACGACCGAACCGACGATCGGCATGGAGAAGGAGAACTGGTCGTCGTCGGGCCCACGACTGGGCGGCTTCTGCGTCGGGCCGCCCGCCGCACGGCACTGCGTCAATCGACGTGGCGCTGCCGGGAACGGAACTGACCCGGCGTCTCGCTGATCAGCTTGGCGAACTGGCGGGTCATGTCCGCCTGGTCGTAGAACCCGGCCGCCACGGCCACGTCGGCGGTCGGCAACGATGTGCGGGCCAGCAGGTCGGCGGCGCGATCGACGCGCTCGCGCAGCACGAACTGGGTGGGGGAGAGCCCGAACGCCCGGTGGAACCGGCGCCGGAGCTGGTCGGTGCTGCAACCGGCGATCCGTGCGAGGTCCGACACGCGGATCGTGTCGCCGACGTGCCCACGGACGTGCTCGACCACACGTCCGAGCGACTGCACCTCGACGTCGTCCCGCGCCGTTTCCAGATCGCGGCTGATGCTGGCGATCCCCACGCCGTCCGGTGCGGTGACCGGAAGCTTGGTCGTCGAGTACCAACCCAGCCTTCCGTCGGCCCGCCGGATCAACTCGAGTTCGTTGTGCAGGGGCCGACCGGTGGAGGCCACGGCCAGATCCTGCTCTTCGTAGCGCACGGCCAGCTCCTCGTCGAACAGATCGCGGGCGCGTCGACCGACAACATCGCGTTTCGACCGGCGACCGGTACGTCGGACGAAGGCCCGATTGACGGCGAGATACGTGCCGTCGGGCGCCTTGAGGCAGAAGATCACCCAGACGAGATCGTCGAACAACTCGATCAGCTCGTCCTGGCAGTCGAATCCAGCGGCCATCGGGGCGACGGTAGCCCCGGTGCGCCGACGCCTTGTACGGATCGGGGTCACCCGCTGTCGGATCGCCACAAGCACCGCCCCGCAGGCGTCGACCAACGTGGATGCATGAACCTCGACCACGCCGAACCGGCCGCCGACGACGTCCCCGGCGACGTCGGCGACGACATGTCCGGTGATGTGGCCGCTGACGAGCTGACCGTCCTCGCCGACCGGGCAGTCGACCTGGTCGGAACATGGGTCGCCTCCGCCGGCCGGCACGTCACGCGCCACGACCGCAGGACGGCGGGCCGGCTGGCACGGCTGGTCGCCGACGAGGACGGTGTGGTGTTCGCCATGCGCTTCGTCGACCGCGTGATCCGCCCGGAGGACGAAAGGGTGGCCGCCCTTCAGCTCCGCCACCTGCTCGCCGACTCCGAACTCCCGGCGTTCCTGTCGCCGATCGACCGGCTCCTGCTGCGCGCCGGTGCGGTCGTCGCACCCGCCGCGCCCCGACTCGTGATGCCACTCGCCCGGCGCCGCATGCGACAGCTGGTCGGCCACCTCGTGGTCGACACCGACGGTGTGGCCCTGTCCGAGCATCTCGACCGGCGCCGCGAAGCCGGCTTCGCCATGAACGTCAACCTGCTCGGCGAAGCCGTGCTGGGGCCGGCGGAAGCCGAGCGTCGCTCCACCCGACTCCTCGATCTCCTGGGCCACAGCGACGTCGACTACGTGTCGGTGAAGATCTCGGCCGTCGTGCCCCGCCTCGACCCCTGGGACCACGACGGCTCCGTCGAGCGCATCGTCGACCGGCTCCGGCCCCTCTACCGACGCGCTGCGGCCGCCGCGGCGACGGGGCGAACCGTGTTCGTCAACCTCGACATGGAGGAGTACCGCGACCTCGACCTGACGATCGACGCCTTCACCACGGTGCTCGGGGAGGAGGAGTTCCACCGCCTCGATGCCGGCATCGTGCTGCAGGCGTACCTGCCCGATTCCGTGGCGGCGCTCGACCGTCTGGTCGACTGGGCGACCGCACGACATCGGCGGACCGTCGACGGGCACGCCGGCGGACGGATCAAGGTGCGCCTCGTGAAGGGCGCCAACCTGGCGATGGAACGTGTGGACGCCGAACTGCACGGATGGGAGCAAACGCCGTACACCACCAAGGCCGAGACCGACGCCAACTACAAGCGGAGCCTCGACCGGGTGCTGACGCCCGAATGCACCGAGGCGGTGCGGATCGGCGTCGCCAGCCACAACCTGTTCGACCTCGCCTTCGCCCGGCTGCTCGCCGAGCACCGGGGCGTCGTGAAACGGGTGCAGTTCGAGATGCTCGAGGGAATGGCCGACCACTACGCCCGCCGGCTCCTCGACGAGGGCGGGGTGCTGCTGTACACGCCGCTCGTCGCCGCGTCGGACTTCGACGTCGCCATCAGCTACCTCTTCCGCCGTCTGGAGGAGAACGCCACCGACGACAACTTCATCCACCACCTGTTCGACCTCGCACCGGGCTCTCCCGCCTTCGAGGCCGAGGCAGCCAGGTTCCGCCGCTCGGTGGTCGACCGGCACCGTGCCGGCATCGTGCCCCGTCGGCTGCAGCCCTCACCGCCCCGAGACGACGACGGTGCCGGCTTCTCCAACCAGCCGGACACCGATCCGGTGCTGCCGGCGAACCGTCACTGGGCCCGGCACGTGCGGGCGGCGGCACCGGCCGTGAGCGGCGAATCGGCGCCGCAGGTCGACGACGTCGCCCATGTCGACGCCGAGATCGCCCGGCTGGTGGCGCGACGCCGGGAACCGGGCCCGGCGGACACCGAGCGCGCCGGCTGGCTCCGTGGCGCGGCCGACGAACTCGAACGCCGGCGAGGTGACCTGGTGTCGACGATGGTCGGTGAGGCACACAAGACGATCGACCAGGCCGACCCCGAGGTGTCCGAGGCCGTCGACTTCGCCCGCTACTACGCCACGCAGATCGCCGACCTCGACCGCCGTTCGGCTCACTTCGAGCCACTCGGCGTGGTCGTGGTGGCGTCACCGTGGAACTTCCCGGTCGCCATCCCGACCGGGGGTGTCATGGCGGCTCTGGCCGCCGGCAACGCCGTGGTCCTCAAGCCCGCACCCGAGGTGCGCCGCTGCGCCCGGCTCGTCGCCGAGTGCTGCTGGGCGGCCGGCGTCCCACGCGATGTCCTCGCATTCGCACCGGCCCTCGACGACGAGGTCGGCCGGCGGGTGGTGACGCATCCCGACGTGTCGGCCGTCGTGCTGACCGGTGCCTACGAGACCGCCGAGCTGTTCCGGCACTGGCGACCCGACCTCGACCTGTTCGCCGAGACCTCGGGGAAGAACGCGCTCGTGATCACACCACACGCCGACATCGACCTCGCCGTCGCCGATCTGGTGGCCTCGGCCTTCGGGCACGCCGGGCAGAAGTGTTCCGCGGCGAGCCTGGCCGTCTGTGTGGGAGGCATCGAACGGACCGAGCGGTTCCGCCGCCAGCTCGTCGACGCCGTGAGTGCGATCGAGGTCGGTCCGGCCGATCGTCCGGGCACCGACATGGCCCCCACCGTCGGCGAGCCGACCGGCAAGCTCCTGCGGGCACTCACCGAGCTCGACGACGGGGAATCGTGGCTGCTCCAGCCGCGCCGGGTGGAACTCGGCGACGGTGCCCGGGCGTGGACGCCCGGCGTGCGCATCGGGGTGCGGCCCGGGTCGTGGTTCCACCGCACCGAATGCTTCGGCCCCGTGCTCGGCATCGTCTCCGTCGACGACCTCGACGCCGCCATCGCCGTCCAGAACGCCACCGACTTCGGGCTCACCGGCGGCATCCACTCCCTCGACGACGTCGAGATCGACCACTGGGTCGACCGGGTGGAGGTGGGCAACGCCTACGTCAACCGCGGCATCACCGGGGCCATCGTGCAGCGGCAGCCGTTCGGTGGCTGGAAGCGGTCGGGCGTCGGACCGGGAGCCAAGGCCGGCGGCCCCAACTACGTCGCCCAGCTCGGACGCTGGCAGCCGCAGTCGCGCCGCGACGACGACGCCTGGCTCACCTCGGCCCGGACGAGCGACCGTGAGGCATGGCGGACGGAGTTCTCCGTCCGCCACGATCCCACCGGCCTGCGGTGCGAGTCGAACGTCTTCCGGTACCGCCCGCTGCCGTCGGTGCTGGTCCGTATCGCAGCCGACGCCGATCCGATCGAGGCCACCCGCGTCCTCCACGCCGCCGCCGTCTGCGGGGTCGACGCCCGCGTGTCACGCGAGGGGGACGAACCCGACGAACAGCTGGCGCAACGTCTCCCCTCGCTGGAGACTCCCCGGATGCGGGTGGTGGGGACGCTGAACCCCGCCCTGCGCGACGCCGCGCGGTCCGCCGGCATCCACCCCGTCGACGACGCCGTCACCGCCGACGGCAGGATCGAGCTGCTGCACTACCTGCGCGAGCAGTCGATCTCACGGACCCGGCACCGGTACGGCAACCTCGTCTGAACTGCGGAGCTCCCCGGCGAGTCGCTCCTCGAAAATCGGATTCCCGAGCATGGATCGCGATCGGGGTGGGTACCGACACCTCACCACGAACATCCACCATGCACATCCGACGAGGAGGAAGCCATGCTGTTGCGTTTCGATCCGTTCCAGGAATTCGAGCGACTCACCGAGGAGGCCCGCCGACCGGCCCGGACCATGCTGCTGTTCGACGCGATCCGCGAGGACGACCACGTCGTGATCGACTTCGACGTCCCCGGCATCGACAGCGACCACATCGACGTCACGGTCGAGAAGAACGAGCTGACCGTCACCGTCGATCGCCCGTGGGGCGACGGCGACCAGGACATCGTCGCTGCCGAGCGCCCTCACGGATCGTTCAGCCGTCAGCTGATGCTCGGCGACACGCTCGACATCGAGGGGCTCGAGGCGAATGTCGCCAATGGGGTGCTCACCGTCACGATCCCGGTGTCGGAGAAGTCGAAGCAGCGCAAGATCAGCGTCGGCGGCGGGTCGGGCGGATCCGAGGCGATCGATGCGTCCTCGTCGGACGCCGAACAGGGCGACGATTCCTGAGCGCGCCCGTCAGCAGGCCTCCTCGGACGTGGTCGGCCTCCGGCCTCGGCGTCGTCCGCATCGGGATGGCTCCGGGCGTCGCACTGGCAGCGGCGCTCGCCGGGGAGGCCATGTGGGTCATGCGACGGCCCCTGCCGACGATGACCGGCATCGACGCGTCGGGGTGGATCGCCGCACCACACAGCACGGCGCGTCCGCTGCGGGTGGTGGCACTCGGCGACAGCACCCTCACCGGGCCGGGCCTGCTCGACGCCCGGCACGTCTGGCTGCGCGCCGCACTGACCGAACTCGCGACACCGTTCGAGTTCGTGTCGATGGCCGTGGGCGGATCCCGCGTCGCCGACGTGGACCGGCGACTCGACGAGGCGATCGAGCAGCGACCCGACCTCGTCGTGGTGGCCGTCGGCGCCAACGATGCCCTCCACGGCACGCCTCGCCGGGCGTTCCGCAAGCGGTTCGACCGGGTCGTCGACCGGCTCGCGGACCAGGTCGCGTCGGTGGCGGTCGCCAACATCGGCGACCTCGGCAACATCGCCCGAGTGCCGTATCCGCTCACCTCCGTGCTGCGCTGGCGCGCTCAGGTGATGTGCTCCATCGTCGAGTCGATCGTGGACGACCACGAGACGGTCGACCTGCTCGACGTGACGGCATCGAACCACGTGTTCCGCGATCGCAGTGTGTTCACCGCCGACCTGTTCCATCCCGCCGAGGCGGGCCACGCCGCATGGGCCGAGGCCGCGCTCCCGGGACTACGCAGCGCGGTCGCACGCTCGCAGGCGACCTGATGGACGGCGACCGGCGTCTCCGCGCACCTGCCGGCCGACCCGTCCGGCAGCGGCGCCTACGATGCGAGCATGTGCGGCTGTCTCGTCGTTCTCCTCGGTGCGGTGTTCCCCCGGTTCACGATCGTGCTGTTGGAGATGTTCTCGGACTGGAACGACACCGCCTTCGACAGCTTCTGGATCGGCTTCGCCGGGTGGCTCTTCCTGCCCTACACCACCCTTGCCTACGTGCTGATGGACCAGTGGGGCGACCCGATCAACGGCTTCGGTTGGGTGATCGTCGCCTTCGCGTTCCTGGTGGACATCGGCAGCTGGTTCGGCGCCCAGTCGAAGGCCCAGCGCACCGTGTCCTGACTGCCGTCGTGAACGCACAGGGGTGGCGATGACCTCCGCCAGCCGTGTGCTCGGCGGCGCTGCAGTCCTGGGGGCCGCCGTCGCGGCCTACCGGGGCGTCGTGCGGCCGTGGCACGAACGTTGGGGGGCCACCGACGAGGAGGTGCGCGATCGGCTCGACGGTGACGAGCTCGTCGCCGACCCCGCACGGCAGTGCACCCGTGCGATCACCGTCGACGCACCCCGGGCGGAGGTGTGGCCCTGGGTCGTCCAGCTCGGAGCCGATCGCGGTGGCTTCTACAGCTACGACTGGTTGGAGAACCTGTTCGGTCTCGGGATCCACAGCGCCGACCGGATCGTCCCCGAGTGGCAGGAGCGGGCGCCGGGCGATCTGGTCCAGGCCGACGCCCGGGGCCGCGGCGGGTGGTACGTGATGGAGGTCCGCCCGGACGAGCTCCTCGTGCTGAAGGTGGCCGATGTCGCCGCAGGCCGCCCGATCCGCCGTGACGAGCCACCCCGGTGGGAGTTCCTCTGGACCTTCGCACTGCGGGAGCGGCCCGACGGCACGACGCGCCTGCTCGTGCGGGAGCGAACCGCATTCGACAGCACGGCGACGCAGCTGGCGATGTCGCCGGTGGGCTTCATCAGCTTCGTGATGAGCCGCAAGATGATGCAGGGGATCAAGGCCCGCGCCGAAGGGCGCCCGACCGCTCGTCGCTAGCTCACCGACGGTTCGCCGGACGGAGCCGGGCACCGGGTTTCGCCGCCTCGCCTCGCCGGGCAACCTCACGTGGAGCGAGCAGAGGAGCAGCCCGATGGCCCAACCCGACCAGGACCAGATCGTCGACGCACTCCTGCGCCGTCACGGCCGCACCTATGCCTCCGAGGCGGGCATCCGCCTGGGCCGGAACACGCCGGCGCCGCTGTTCCAGCTCCTCTGTCTCTCGCTGCTGCTGAGTGCCCGGATCTCCGCCGACGCCGCGGTCGGGGCATCCCGTGCCCTGCGAGACGCCGGGTGGACGACGCCCGACAAGATGGCCGACTCCACGTGGGAGGAGCGCACCCGGGTGCTCAACGAGTCGGGATACGCCCGGTACGACGAGAGCACCTCACGGATGTTGGCCCAGACCGTCGAGACGTTGAACGACACCTACGGCGGGGACCTCCGCCAGTTGCGCGAAGCGGCCGACCACGACCCGGCCGAGGAACGCCGACTCCTGCAGGACTTCACGGGCATCGGCCAGGTCGGTGCATCGATCTTCAGCCGCGAGGTCCAACTCGTCTGGGACGAGCAGTATCCCTATGCCGACGACCGTGCACTCGAGTCGGCCGAACGGCTCGGGCTGGGCAGTGACGTGGCGGCACTCGAGCGCCACACCGACGGCGCCGAGCTGTTCACCCGGCTGGTCGCCGCACTGGTGCGCAGCGGGCTCGCCGACGACCACGACGAGATCGTGGCGGACGCGGCCTGACGCTGTCGCTGCCGGGCGCGGTCACCGCATGATCTCGACCGCGATCCGGGCCATCAGGCGATTGCGCTCCCGTTGCCCGCTCGTGGTCGCCCGGCCCGACAGGTCGAGGTGATCGAAGCGGCCCGAGGCCAGGAGGCGCCGCCCGAGGTCGATCGCTGCGGCGACGCCGTCGAACCCGGTCTCCGACGCGGTGAAGCCGGCGGGTAGACGGACACCGGGGAACTGCGTCAGCGCACGCAGCGAACCCGGGTCGGTGACGACCGGAACGGGTGCGGCGAGCGGCACCGTGACACCGAGCGCTCTGGCCCGATCGGCGAACCCCACGAGATCGTCGACGTCGCCGGCATGGTTCAGCACGGCCAGGTCGGCGCCGGCCTGCTGCTTGGTCAGCAGGCGGGCCGGACGGCGATCGGTCGGAGCGCTGGCCGGGTTCTCGGCGACCGCGACCGCGGCGCCCGACGAGCGCGCCAGCGAGGCCAGCCGCGTGCCGTCCAGCTCGAAGCCCGCCGTGTGGTCGACCCCGAATCGAGCGGCAGGGTGGTCCCCGGTGACGCACAGCACGGCGCAGGCGCCGGCGTCCAGCATCCGGCCGATCTGTTCACGGCAGCCGGCGGCGTCGCGATCGCGGCACGTGACGGTGGCGATCGTGGTCAGACCCCTGTCGGTGACGGCGCGCACGAGGTCGGGGCCCGACACGCCGGTTCGGTCGTCGAGGTGCTCGCCGATCAGGCCGGCGACGCCTGCCTCGCACAGCGCGTCGACGGCGGCGCCGAAGTCGGGATCGTCCGGTTCGGGGCGCAGGTCCACGACCACTGTCGGGAGATCGACCGGTCGCGGTGTCATCGAGGTCCGATCCCACACCACCGGCGGTGCCGTCACGAACGGACACGGACGGCCGTCGACCTCGCACCCGTGGTCGGTCACCCCGCCACACGGGCCGTACACCATCGTCTTGGGGCAGTCGGGCTCGGCACGGTTCATGTGAAGGGAAGCGCGACGACGGTGCCGCGCTGCACCGTCTCGTGACCGGTGACCTCGATGGTGGTTCCCGGCTCGACGGCGGCGTCGAGCAGCGCCAGACCGAGGTTCTGTTCGAATCTCGGCGACCACGCCGCAGCGCGGAGTTCTCCCGCCGGTCGGCCGTCGAGCGTGCTCGGATGGGGCCGTGCCAGCGTGTCCATCCGCGGGCCGTCCAGCCGCACACCTCGCAGCCGGCGGCGCGGCCCGTCGGCACGAATGCGCCGCAGTGCGTCGCGTCCCACGAAATCCACGTCGTCGGCGACGAGGTCGTCCAGGCCGAGCTCGTAGGGGTCGGCGTGGTAGCCGGTGTCGGTGCCGTACGACAGCAGCACGTTCTCGATGCGTTCCGAGGGGTTCGGCGCCGCCGGTCCGATGTCGAACCCCTCGCCTGCGGCCCACACCGCGTCCCAGACGTCGCCGGCCCGATCGGTGTCGTCGACGAAGATCTCCACCCCGCCCTGGTTGCTCCACCCCGAGTTGCAGACCGTCACCGCTACGCCGCCGATGTGTGCATCGACGAACTGCAGCGGGTCCAGCTCGGCCGTCCCGTCGAGTCCCAGCTTCGCCGTCACCTCGTGGGCCTGCGGCCCCTGGACGGCCAATGTGGCGGTGTCCAGCTCCCGCACCGTGCACGCCAGCCCGCGGGCGCGGGCGGTCGCATCGATCCAGAGGCGCATGTCGCGGTCGGCGATCGAGAACCTCCACGTGCCGTCGGCCGTGTGCAGCAGGATCGGGTCGTTCACCAGCTGGCCGTCGTGGTCGACCATGGGTGCGTACCGGGCGTATCCGCTCGGGATCCGACCCGTGTCGACCACGGTCACGGCCTGCACGGCCCGGTCGGCATCGGCGCCGCGCACCTCGATGTGCCGCTGCGCCGCCACGTCCCACATCGTGACGCCCGTGGTGAGGCGGCGGTACTCGAGGTCGGGGTCGCCGTACCCCATCGGGAGCCACATGTGGTTGTAACACGTCACGGTGCGCAGGCCCAGGGCGACGGTGCGGTCGAAGAACGGCGAGGCGCGCACCCTCGGCCCGATGGCGGCCAGCAGCTCCCGTTGCACGCTCATCCTCCAGGCCTACCCGATCTGCCGGAGATCGCGCACCGGTCAGGCATGGACGTCACGGCGGGCGAACACGGCCGCCGACACGACGACGCCCGCCGCCGACCATGCCAGCAGCACGGCGACGGCCTGCCCGGTGCCGACCAGGTCGTTCACGCCGGGTGCCCCCTGTGTCGTCTCGGCGAAGCTCCCGGCGAGGGAGCCGGCGTTGGTGCCCGGCAGCGCCTTCGCCGTCACCTCGATCACCTCCGACCGCGACACGAACGTCCGCAGGAGCAGTTCGACGACGAACAGGTACACGAGCCCCGCCCCGATCACGGCGCCGCTGCTACGAGCCAGCACGCCACCGGCCAGACCGAGCACCGCACCGACGGCGAGGATCAGCCAGGCGGCACCCAGCCCGCGCAGCACTTCGGCGACGGGTGGCGGTGAGGCCGACTCGTTCTCGACGACGGCGATCACCCACGAGCTGGCAGCCCCGGCGGCGAAGGCCGCCACGGCGACGATCACCACCGCGGCGACCAGCACGATCGACTTGGCGGCGAGCATCGTGACGCGACCGGGACCCCACAGCACGACCGAGCGGATCGTCCGCCATGTGTACTCGCTGCCCGAGGTGAGCGCGCCGAGCACGAGTGCGAGGGCCAGGTAGAACAGGGGAAATCCGCTGATCGCGTTCTCCACCAGTTGCTCGGGCAGCAGCGTCTCCAAGGGGACCGAATAGCCCGGTTCGCCGGGTGCCGACCCCGGGTCGGCGCCGTCGGTGCCGACGAGATAGGGGATCACGTACCCGAACACGATCGACATGGCGGCCGCCGCGACGGCCGACCACCACAGCGCCGGTCGGCGTACGAGCTTGTCGTATTCGACTCGGATCGCAGCGATCACGACGACGTCACCTCCATGTAGGCCTCTTCCAGGGATCGGCGCCGTTCGCCGATCTCGTACACCTCGACGTCGGCGTCGACGAACGCCCGGACGATCTCCGGGGTGCGATCGGGCCCGGCGCCGATCACCAACCGACCGTCGCCGTCGTCGCGATGGCCGATGTCGAGGCCGTCCAGGACCTTGGTGGCGGAGTCGCGGGGTCGGAGACGGGCCTGCAGCTCCTCGCTGTCGCCCTGGTGGAGCTCGTCGAGGTCACCTTGGAACACGAGCCGGCCGTGGTGGATGACCGCGACCCGGTCACAGATCTGGTCGATCTCCGTCAGGAGGTGGCTGGAGACGACGATCGTCCGGCTGCCGCCGGCCAGGCGCTCGAGCAGCTCGCGGATCTCCACCATGCCCGACGGGTCGAGCCCGGCGCTGGGCTCGTCGAGGAGCAGCAGGTCGGGGTCGTGGACGAGCGCAGCGGCGATCCCCAGTCGTTGGCGCATCCCGGTCGAGTAGCCGCCGGCCGGCCGATCGGCTGCGTCTGCGAGACCCAGCGTCTCCAGCTGTTCCTCGACGGCGTCCGGCCCTGCGCCGACGAGCCGGGCCAGCAGCTCGAGGTTCTTGCGCCCGCTCAGGTAGGGGTACACCGCTGGTTCCTCGATCACGGCGCCGACGCGCTGCGGGGTCGTGCCCGGCTCGGCCCCGAGTACCTCGACGTCTCCGCTCGACGGACGGATCAATCCGGTCAGCATGCGCAGGGTCGTCGACTTGCCGGAGCCGTTCGGCCCCAACAGCCCGAACAGTTCACCGGTCCTCACCTCGAGATCGATGGAGTCGACGACCGTCTCGTCGCCGAAGCGCCGCGTCAGTTGCGAGGTGCAGATCGCGACGCCGTCGTCCGGCGTGGATGTGTTCCGGGCCATGCGGCGGTCCTACCCGGTCACGCTTTCTGGTGAACAAACGACGATCTGGCGGCATGCGCGCCCGATGTTGACGGCCGTGCGAGGATCGAGGCCATGTCCGAACGCTTCCTCGTGACCACCGACTGGTTGGCAGAGCACCTCGACGACGACGGTGTACGGATCCTCGACGTCTCCGGCTTCCTCGACGATGCGGGGGTCAACCGAGCTCACGACGAGTACCTCGCCGAGCACATCCCCGGTGCCGTCTGGTTCGACGTCACGTCCACCCACGGTGAACTGAGCGACCCGACGTCGTCGCTGTCGTGGACGTGGCCACCGATGGAGCAGATCGAGGCGGCGATGAGCCGGGTCGGCGTGACCCGCGAGACGACCGTGGTGATCGCGGGCCGCACCTTCGACCGCCCGCTCGGACTGGGCACCATGTGGTGCACACGCGCCTGGTGGACGCTGCATCACAGCGGTGTGCGCTGCGTGATTCTCGAAGGTGGTCTCGAGCGTTGGCGTGCCGAAGGACGCCCGACCGAGTCGGGGCCGGTGTGGGTGGCGCCCACGACCTTTGCGGGCGAGGACCGCCGTGACGAGGCGATCGCCGACCGTCACGACGTCGAGGCGGCTCTGGTCGACGGCGCGAGCTGCGTGATCGATGCGCTGCCCGAGGCGTCGTTCACAGGCGAGCAGACCAACTACGCACGGCCCGGTCACATCACGGGCGCACAGAACGTGCCGTACCCGCAGTTGATCACCGAGCCGACGGCGGCGTTCGTGACCGTCGACGAAGCGCACGAACTGTTCGATCGCGCGGGCGTGCTCGATCGCGAACGCGTCGTGCTCTATTGAGGTGGGGCGATCTCGGCGACGGTCGTCGCCTTCAACCTCAAGCGGACCGGTCACGCATCGGTGCGTGTGTACGACGGCAGCCTGCAGGAATGGGCCGCCGACCCGGCACTTCCGATGACGACGCAGAGCTGACGACCCGGTGACTGCGCCCGGTCGACCACCGGCGCAGCGCCAGCCGCCGCACCCCGCTTCTTACCATGACGACCTCGAACGCCGTGGCGAGCTCCACGCCCAGGCGCGGGCCGGTCTGCTCGGCGTTCCCACGCAGGAACCCGTCGACGTCGCTCATGGCGCCACCGAGGTTCGACAGGTACACCTCGTGACAGCGCAGTGATGCGATGCCGGCGTCCAGCCACTCGGTGACGTCGACGGCATGCGACGGTTGCGGCGATCCCGAGAACGCGACGAATTGGCAGCCGTCCCACGGGTCGTCCGGCAGATCGCGGAACAACCACGGGTTGCCGGCATCGCGGACGGCGTCGAGCAGTGCCCGACCGACGGCACGGTGGTCGGAGTGGTTCCAGCTCGGCCCGCCCCACGAATCACGATGGTTGATGCTCAGCACCACCTCCGGCCGGTGGCGCCGGACGGCGGCGGCGAGATCGCGGCGCAGTTCGACACCCTCCACCAGCAGCCCGTCGGGACGACCGAGGAACTCGACGTCGGTGACCCCCACCACGGCACACGACGCCATCTGTTCGGACCGGCGCAGCGGGCCCACCTCGTCCGGCCGGATCGTGGAGATGCCGGCCTCGCCGTCGGTGACGAGCACGTAGGCGATGCGCTTGCCCTGCGCCGTCCAACGGGCGACGGCGCTGGCGGCCCCGTACTCCATGTCGTCGGGGTGCGCCACGACGGCCAGGCCGACGTCCCAGTCCTCGGGAAACGGGTCGAGCGCCGGCACGTGGGAATCCGTCATGCCGGCACCCTGCCACATCCGGGATCGGCTCCACAGGGCACCGCATCGGCGATCTGCTCTCGCGTCGCCGTTTGCCGATGCCCCTCCTCGGGTAGGGGTCGGGCGAACGGATCGTGCCGGGAGAGGAGTCGTCGTGGAACTGGAAGCACTGTTGGGCGAGTCGTCCACCAAGATCCTCCTGCTGGTGATCGACGGCCTGGGTGGTTTCGCCGACGCCG
>Ga0102938_10001248_pt1 | contig 19180 bp, 16 predicted proteins | sample SalPonR2_B_D2_MG_FD_84516 | JGI IMG/M metagenome (GOLD analysis project Ga0102938, IMG submission 84516) | Salt pond soil microbial communities from South San Francisco under conditions of wetland restoration - Salt Pond MetaG R2_B_D2_MG | ecosystem: Environmental > Aquatic > Marine >...
CAGCGCCCAGGTTCCCTTGCGCTTGCCGATGGCGTTCCAGGTCCAGACCGTGTTCTCGTTGAGCGCGGCCATATGCGCCACCGGCACGGTGATTTCCCCATGCGCCGAGGTGACGCGCGCCCAATCCCCTTCGGCAAAGCCGTTCTCCTCCCATAGTCCGGTCGGCAGGTAAAGCGGGTTATGCCCGTGGATCTGGCGCAGCCAAGCGTTCTGGCTGCCCCAGCTATGATACATTGCCATCGGGCGCTGTGTCAGGGCGTGAACCGGGAATTCTTCGGTGTCGATGCCGCCATCCTCGAATGGCGGATACCAGATCGGCAGCGGGTCCAGCGTTTCGCGGATGCGTTCGCGCAGATGGTCGGGGGGCTGGCGCTCACCATGGCCCTCGGCGGCCAGCTGGAAGCGGCGCAGCGGCTCGACATAGAGGTCGAAGATGTAGGGCTGCGGGCTGTCGAAGATGCCCAGCTCCACGGCCCAGTTCTGATAGGCCATGTTCCACGGCTTGTAGTAGCTGGCGGCGTCGGGGATGTGCTTCACGAAGAAGCCGCCATTCTCGATATAGCGGTCCAGCTGCTCGGGGTTGGGCGCGCCGCGCCCGTGGCTTGGGCCAGTCTCACCCTTGCGCCAGCCCGCCAGCGGGCCGATGCCCGGCTTGCGCTCGTGATTGGTGATGTAATCGGCGTAATCGGCGTATTTCTGGCTGCCGTCGGCATTGACAAACCCCGGCAGGCCAAGCCGCGCGCCAAGGTCGCAGAGCGTCGATTGGAAGCCACGCACATCCCGGTCGGGTTCGACCACCGGCCAGCGGATCGCATCCGCCGCCGCATCCGCCTCGCAGATCGGGCGGTCCAGCAGGCTGATGCAGTCATGGCGCTCCAGATAGGTGGTGTCGGGCAGGATCAGGTCGGCATAGGCGACCATCTCGGAACTATAGGCATCCGAATAGATGATATGCGGGATCACATGCTCGCCGTTTTCGTCCTTGTCGGTCAGCATGTCGATCACACCGCCCGTGTTCATGCTGGAATTCCAGGACATGTTCGCCATGTACATGAACAGCGTGTCGATCTTGTAGGGATCGCCCGCATGGGCGTTCGAGATCACCATATGCATCAGCCCATGCGCCGACATCGGGTTTTCCCAGGTAAACGCCTTGTCGATGCGCACCGGGCTGCCATCCTCCTTTAGCGCCAGATCGTCGGGCCCCTGCACGAAACCCAGATGCGGGCCATCCAGCGGCATGTCCGGCGTCACGGCGCTATGCGGCTTGGGGTGCGCGTGGACCGGCTTGGGATAGGGCGGCTTGAAGCGGAAACCGCCGGGCACCTCGACCGATCCCAGCAGGATCTGAAGCATGTGCAGCGCGCGACAGGTCTGGAACCCGTTGGAATGGGCCGAAATCCCGCGCATCGCGTGGAACGTGACGGGGCGGCCCTTCATCTGTTTGTGGGTCTCGCCCCGGAAATCCGTCCATTCCTGGTCCAGCACGATTTCCTCGTCAAAGGCCACGCGGGCCAGTTCGGCGGCGATGGTGCGGATCTTGTCGGCGCTGATGCCGCAACGCCCTGCCACGGCCTCGGGCGCGTATTGCGCATCCATGTAGCGTTCGGCGATCAGGTGCATCACCGGCTTGTGGGTGACACCGCCATGCCGGTGGCTGGCCGAAAGGTCCGGCTGCACGCCCTTCTGGTCGAACGGCGTCAGCTTGCCGGTCTTGCGGTCGATGACCAGCGTCTTGCCGTCCTCGTCGCGCATCAAAAGCCCGTGTTCGGGCGAGTTGGGGTCCATGTTCACCAGAACCGGGGCATTCGTGTAGCGCGCCAGGTAATCCAGATCGATCCGCCCGGCGCGCAGAAGCTCGTGTACAAGCGACAGGATGAACAACCCATCGGTTCCGGGCGTGATTCCGACCCATTCATCGGCCACCGCGTTATAGCCCGAGCGGATCGGATTGACCCCGATCACCTTGGCGCCGCGCGCCTTGATCTTGCCGATGCCCATCTTGATGGGGTTGCTGTCATGGTCCTCGGCGACACCGAAGATCATGAACAGCTTGGTGTGATCCCAGTCGGGCTGGCCGAATTCCCAGAACGCGCCGCCCATCGTGTAGATGCCCGCCGCCGCCATGTTGACCGAACAGAACCCGCCATGCGCGGCATAGTTCGGCGTGCCGAAATTCTGCGCCCAGAAGCTGGTGAAGCTCTGCGACTGGTCGCGCCCGGTGAAAAAGGCCAGCTTTTCAGGAGCTTCGGCGCGCAGCGGCGCAAGCCAGCCGGTGGCGATTTCAAGCGCCTCGTCCCAGCTGATCTCCTCGAACTCGCCCGAGCCGCGCGGGCCCACCCGCTTCATCGGGGCACGCAGCCGCGAGGGGGCGTTATGCTGCATGATCCCCGCACTGCCCTTGGCGCACAGCACGCCGCGATTGACCGGATGGTCCCGGTTGCCCTCGATATAGGCGACCTTGCCGTCCTTCATGTGGACGTTGATGCCACAGCGGCAGGCACACATGTAACAGGTGGTCTTGCGCACCTCGTCGGACACCTTGGGCGAGGTCTCGATCTTGGGCTGGTGATGTGTCATCGGGCGTTCCCTGGTTTGGCGTCGGTCACGGCGGGGCATCCATTGGCGCCCGACATGTCGGTTGCTTGAAATCTGTCCGGGATCTGCGCCCCGGTTTTTCGGATCAGGCGCGAGCCTGCAATACGGTCACGGCGATCATCTCTGTCACGTCCTGCGCGACACAGCCGCGCGAAAGGTCATTGGCGGGTTTCGCAAGCCCCTGAAGAATGGGCCCGATGGCAGCATATCCGCCCAGCCTCTGGGTGATCTTGTAGCCGATATTCCCGGCATCGAGATTGGGGAAGATCATTACATTCGCCTGCCCGGCCACATCCGAACCCGGTGCCTTGGAGGCAGCGACCGAGGGTACGAAAGCCGCATCGAACTGCAATTCCCCGTCGGCCTGCAATTCGGGATGACTGTCCTTGAGGTGCTTCAGCGCATCGGTGACCTTGGTCACGCTGGCATGGCGGGCACTGCCCATTGTGGAAAAGGACAGCATGGCGATTTTCGGCTCCTGGCGCATCAGCGCGCGACATGAGGCGGCCGAACTCGCGGCGATGGCGGCGAGTTCCTGAGGCGAGGGATCGATGACCAACCCGCAATCGGAATAGAGCATGGCGCGTGCGTCACCGGCGGCGTTTTCGGGCGGGTACATCAGGAAAAAGCTCGACACCATCGCCGCGCCTGGCGCCTTGCCGATGACCTGAAGGGCGCTGCGCACGACATCCGGCGTGGTCGCCACGGCCCCGCCCACGGTGCCTGCGGCATGACCCTGGCGCACCAGCATCGCGGCATAGACCAGAGGGCTTTGCACCGCCTTTCGCGCGGCGGCTTCATCGAGACCCTTGTGGCGGCGCAGGTCGTGGTATGCGGCGGTAAAATCGTCTATCAGCGGCGAGGTGGCGGGATCATGAATCTCGATCCCGTCAACTTCGCTGCCATTTTCGGCGGCCAGCGCGGCACTCACCTTCGCTTTGCCGCCCACAAGGATGATCTCGGCGATCCCCGCCTTGCGCGCCGCCAACGCTCCAGCCACGACGCGCGGATCGCTGCCTTCGCTCAGGGCGATCTTCGCCGCCGGGGCCGACCCCTGCGCAAGCGCAAGGGCGACCGGCCTCGGCGTGGTTGCGTTGGCCGCCTCTGCCATCAAACCTTCTGGGGTTTCATGTCGTTCTTGTCGATTCCGGCGACCTGAACGGGCTTCTTCATGGCATCGCGGCGGAAGGGTTCGCCAAGCTCCTGGTTGATCATGGCCTCGATGAGGGTGGTCTTGCCATTCTCCATCTGGTCCTTGATTGCCTGGTTCAGTGCGTCGGTCAGCTCTTCCATCGTGCGGGCCACAACGCCTTTCAACCCACAGGCCTTTGCGATCCCGGCATAGCTCACTTCCTGATCCAGTTCGGTGCCGACGAAGTTGTCATCGAACCACAGGGTCGAGTTGCGCTTTTCGGCGCCCCACTGGTAGTTGCGGAACACGATCTGCGTCACCGCGGGCCATTCGCTGCGCCCGATCGCCGTTAATTCGTTCACCGCGATGCCGAAGGCGCCGTCACCGGCAAAGCCCACGACCGGCACGTCCGGACGACCGATCTTGGCGCCCACGATCGCCGGCAGGCCATAGCCACACGGTCCGAACAGACCCGGCGCCAGGTATTTGCGGCCCACCTCGAACGAGGGGTAGGCGTTGCCGATGGCACAGTTGTTGCCGATATCCGAGCTGATGATCGCCTCTCGCGGCAAAGCGGACTGGATCGCGCGCCATGCCATGCGCGGGCTCATCCAGTCGGGCTTGTCGGCGCGGGCGCGCTCGTTCCAGCTGGTGCCGGGGTCGTCTTCCTCGTGATCCATGCTGCTGAGCTGCTGGGCCCAGCGGGATTTGGTTTCGGCGATATTCGCCTTGCGGGCGTCGCGCCCTTCGTCGCCAGCGCTATCCGAAAGCTGCGACAGAATCCCCTTGGCCACCTTGGCCGCATCGCCGACGATGCCGACCTCGACCTTCTTGGTCAGGCCGATCCGGTCGGGGTTGATGTCCACCTGGATGATCTTGGCATCCTTGGGCCAGTATTCCATGCCATAACCGGGCAGCGTCGAGAACGGGTTGAGGCGCGTGCCAAGGCACAGCACCACATCCGCCTGCGAGATCAGCTCCATTCCGGCTTTCGACCCGTTGTAACCCAGCGGCCCCGCGAACAGCGGGTGCGAGCCGGGGAAGGCGTCATTATGCTGGTAGCCCACGCAAACCGGCGCATCCAGCCGCTCGGCCAGTGTCTTGCTGGCCTCGATCCCGCCATCGGACAGGACCACGCCCGCGCCGTTCAGGATGACCGGGTTCTTGGCTTGCGACATCAGCTTTGCGGCCCGCGCCACCGAATCCTCGCCACCCGGCGAGCGCTCGAATTCCAGCGCATCGGGCAGCTCGATATCGACCACCTGGGTCCAGTAATCGCGCGGAAGGTTGATCTGTGCCGGGCCCGACAGGCGCTTGGCCTGCGAGATCACCCGCGCCAGAACCTCGGCCACGCGGGTCGGGTCGCGCACCTCTTCCTGATAGGCGACCATGTCCTGGAACAGGGCCATCTGCTCGACCTCCTGGAAACCACCCTGGCCGATCGTCTTGTTGGCCGCCTGAGGCGTCACCAACAGAAGCGGTGTGTGGTTCCAGTATGCGGTCTTCACGGCGGTCACGAAATTGGTGATGCCGGGGCCGTTCTGCGCGATCATCATCGACATCTTGCCGGTGGCGCGCGTATAGCCATCGGCCATCATCCCGGCGCTGCCCTCATGCGCGCAGTCCCAGAACATGATTCCCGCCTCCGGAAACAGATCCGAAATCGGCATCATCGCCGATCCGATGATTCCGAAAGCATGCTCAATCCCATGCCTTTGGAGCGTCTTCACAAAAGCTTCTTCTGTCGTCATTTTCATCGGAGGTCTCCTGAGCGAATGGGGGTCTTTGGGTGCGGGTTGGGGTGAAAATAGGCTGGGGGGAAGATGGGCAGTAGGGCCAGAATGCCCGCCATCATAGGGCCAGTCGGCGCAGATGGGTCAGTTCCTCGGAGAGGATCGCGATTCCGTCGGGGATGCGTTCGGAGGGGATCGAGGAATAGGCCAGCCGGTAGTAGTTGCGCGGCGCGGCGGGGCCGCGAAAGAATGGCTGGCCGGGTTCGATCAGCACCGAACGCGCGCGCAGCCGCTCATCCAGCACAGAGGTATCCACGCCATCGGGCGCACGCATCCAGATCGACGAGCCGCCGAACACGCCGCGCCCCTCGACTCCCAGCCCATGATCGGCCAGCGCCTGTTCCATCACCTGCCTGCGGCGCGAGAAAACCTGCCCCATCCGCCGGATCAGGCTGTCGTAATGGCCAAGGCTCAGGAAATAGGCCGCCGTACGCTGGATATGGCCCGGCGGGTGGCGCAGCACGCTGGCGCGCAGCGCGCGGCATTCGCGGATGAACTGGCGCGACCCCACCAGATAACCCAGCCGCAGCCCCGGAAAGATCGACTTGGAGAAGCTGCCCACATAGATCACCCGCCCATCGGTATCGAGCGATTTCAGGGCCGGCAGGGGCGAGCGCAGGAAGGATATCTCGAACTCGTAATCGTCCTCGACAATGAGCGCATCCATCTCGCGCGCCTTTTCCAGTAGGTCCTTGCGCCGGGCCATCGGCATGGTCGCGTTGGTCGGCGCCTGATGGCTGGGCGTGGTGAAGATCACATCGGCATAGCGCGGCAGATCGGCGGGCGGCAGCCCGTCGCGGTCCACGTCGACCGAGGCGAGATAACAGCGCGATTGCATGAGAATATCGCGCAGCGCGTGATAGCAGGGCTCCTCGATGGCGGCGGTGCGCCTTTGGGTCAGCAGGACCTGCGCGGTCAGCCACAGCGCGTTCTGCGCGCCCATGGTGACGAGGATCTCGTCGGGCTGGGCCAGGATGCCGCGACGGGGCAGGGTGTGACGCAGGATGAATTCGATCAGCTTGGGATCATCTTGATCGTAGTAATCGGTGGTCAGCGCCTGAAAGTCCTTTTGTCCAAGGGCCTGAAGCGCGCAGTGTCGCCAGTTGGCATGATCGAAAAGCGAGGGATCGGTCTGCCCGAAGACAAAGGGATAGCGGTAGCGCGACCAGTCCTGCGGCTTTTCGGGGGTGTTGCCACCGGTAAAGCGCCGCCCCAATGCGCGTGACCAGTCGATCGTATCGCGCCCGGGCGCGCGGGCATCGAACTCTGGCGGCTCGGGTGCGTTTTGCGAGACGAAATACCCCGAGCGGTCGCGCGCCTCGAGATAGTCGCTGGCCTGCAATTCGGTATAGGCCAGCGTGACGGTGATCCGGCTGACGCCCAGATGGCGCGCCAGCTTGCGCGAGCTTGGCAGTTTCTCGCCCTTGCGAAAACGGCCCGAAAGGATGCCCTCGGCGATCATCTGCTGGATCTTCGCCTGGAGCGTGCCTTCGGCATCGGGGTTGAGAAAGAAGGTCTCGACTGAAATTCCCATGCGGGCAGAATAGTCTGGACTTATCTGCGTGGCAATCTGGTCTTAAGCACGCAAGGCATGTATTTGCGCCCCCGCCGCGCGCGCAATGCGTGCGCGATACGTGCGCGGCGGGTGCTGCCGGCGGTGTGCCGGGGCTTGCATGGTGCGCGTTGCAGGGGGATGGTCGGGCCGAGCGCAGAACAGGAGGGATGCCATGATCGCCGTGATATTCGAGGTCGAACCCGCAGAGGGCCAGCAGGCGCCCTATCTGGACATGGCCGCAAAGATGCGCCCGCTGGCCGAGCAGGTCGAAGGCTTCATCAGCGTCGAGCGGTTCCAGAGCCTGACCAGCCCCGGAAAGCTGTTGTCGCTGAGCTTTTGGGAGGATGAGGCGGCGGTGGAACGCTGGCGTCAGCTGGAGGCGCACCGGGGCGCGCAGAAGGCCGGGCGCAACGTGATGTTCGCGGATTACCGGCTGCGGGTGGTCAGCGTGATCCGGGATTACGGGATGCATGAGCGCGACGAGGCGCCCGCGGACAGCCGCGCGGTGCATGATGGCTGAGGGCCGCGCGAATCGGTGATATCATTCTGGTTAACAAGCGAAGCCCGTGATCGGCGTCACATCGGTATCATGTCGGTATCGCGTCGGTATCGCGCACCGGAACCGGAGTGGTTAACGGAGCGCGCGCCCATCGCGCGCCCCGAAGCGTCAAGAAACGTTTAACGACAGGGCATTCAGCCGAGGGCGATCAACGCCCCGGCACAGCCGGTGGCAGCGCCCATCGCGCGCAGCACCAGGCCGGAGCCGTTCCGTAGCGCGCGGGCAAAGAGCAGCGCAACCGCCAGCCCGACCAGATGCAGCCCCGCCGTGGCCAGCGCGAAACCGGCGCCGAACTGAAGTGCTGCCGCGCTGCCCAGTTCGCCGCCATGGGCATGGCCGTGAAACAGCGCCAATGCGCCGACCAGGGCCATCGCCCAGCCAGCCGAGGGACGCAACGCCAGCGCCACCACAAGGCCCAGCAACATGATCGACGCAAGGATCATGGGTTCGACAAGGGGCAAGGGCAATCCGGCCAGAGCCAGCCCGAAACCGGCCAGCATCGCACCGACGAATGCAGTGGGCACCTGCCAGAGAGCGCGCCCGCCGATCTGAGCCGCCCATAGGCCGACCGCGATCATCGCCAGCACGTGATCGAGCCCGAAGAGCGGATGCGTGACCCCGGCCATGAACGAGCCGTATTCGCCGGGCGGCAGGTGGGCTGCGGCGGGCGAGGCGGCAAGGGAAAGGGCGAGGATAATGGAAAGTTTCGGTTTCATGTGGCTCCTGTTCTTCTGGTCAGCCGGCGCCTCGGGATGAGTCGCGCCTGTCTGCGAAAGAGCCAGCCCCGGCGCGGGGGTGCAAGGCGAAACCGCGCCGAAGATCACATTGCCCGGACCGAAAAAAACCCCGGCATGCGATGATGCCGGGGTAAGTGGGGAAAAACGCGGCTGTCAGAAAATCAGCCGAAGACCTTGGTTAGCGCCTTGTCGGTCGCCTCGATGATCTGGTCGATATCGTCCTTGAGCGCGATCAGCGCAGGCGAATAGCACAAGGTGTTGTTGAAGCCGGGGATCGAGCGGTTGGTCGCGCCGATCACCACGCCCTGCGCCATGCAGTCGCCCACGACCGCCTGCACCTGCTTTTCGGGCACGGGTTCCTTGCTGGCGCGGTCTGCGACCAGCTCGGCACCAAGGAACAGGCCCTTGCCGCGCACGTCGCCGATGACTTCATGCTTGTCCTTGAGCGCGCCCAACTGGTCCAGCATGTAGTCGCCCATCGCCACGGTGTTTTCCAGCAGGCCCTCTTCCTCGATGATGGCCATGTTTTCCAGCGCCGCCGCCGGACCGGCCGTGCAGCCGCCGAAGGTCGAGATGTCGCGGAAGTAATCCATCGGATCGCTGGCGTCTTCCTTGAACATGTCGAAGACTTTTTCGTTGGTCACGCAGCAGGCGATCGCCGCATAGCCCGAGGCGACGCCCTTGGCCATTGTCACGAAATCGGGCTCGACGCCGTAATGCTGGTAGCCGAACCATGTGCCGGTGCGCCCGATGCCGCAGACGACCTCGTCGATATGCAGCAGGATGTCGTATTTGCGGCAGATTTCCTGCACGCGGGGCCAGTAGCCCGGCGGCGGGGCGATGACGCCGCCACCCGCTGTCACGGGTTCAAGGCAGAGCGCGCCGACGGTGTCGGGGCCTTCGGCCAGGATCACTTCCTCGATGGCGTCGGCGGCGCGCTGGCCGTATTCCTCGCCGGAAAGATCCCATTGCGCGCGGTATTCAAGGCAATGGGGCACGCGCACGAAGCCGGGCGTGAAGGGGCCGTATTGAGCGTTGCGCTCGTCCTGGCCGCCAGCCGACAGCGCGGCGATGGTGGTGCCGTGATAGTCGCGCTCGCGGTAAAGGATCTTGTGCTTCTTGCCACCGTAGCGCTTATGCGCGATCTGGCGGACCATCTTGAAGGCTTTCTCGTTCGCCTCGGAGCCCGAGTTGGTGTAGTAGACTCGGCTCATGCCGGGCATTTTCGAGATCAGCTTTTCCGAGAACAATGCGCCGGGCACGGACCCCGCGGAGCCAGCGAAGTAGTTCAGCTTGATCAGCTGGTCGCGCACGGCATTGGCGATGCGCTCGCGGCCATAGCCGACATTGACGGTCCAGACGCCGCCCGAGACGGCGTCGATATGTTCCTTGCCGTGCTGGTCCCAGACGCGCATGCCGCGCCCCTCGACGATGATCCGGGGCTCGCCGGTTTCGAAGGGCTTGTGCTGCGTCAGGTGATGCCAGACATGCGCGCGATCGGCTTCGACGATCTTTTCGATGTCGTTGGGCAGGTTTCCGTCCATCATGAGGTGCTCCATCAGGCTGGGCCGGCGGGGCATCGGGCGCATGTCGCGACCGGGCCGGGCCGGTTTGATCGAATTTGAGCAATTGAGCCTTGAATCCGGGCTTTCGGATAGGGCCAGTTGACATCTTTGACTATTGCCAAAAAAACCCACGAGGGAAACCCCCGCCATTTATATGCAGGGAAACGCGCCACTTATTCATGCATCTTCCCCAAATGGCCGTTTCATGAAAGCCGAAATCCTTGCGCGAAGGGCACAAAAGCGTTGATCGGAATCCAAAATTCGGCTCCGATGTGCGGGCAATGAAGATTGCGGAGCGGTGGGACAACTGCTGATGTCGCAAAAGCGGCCTTGCGCCGGGGTGATCCGGACAGGATGAAAAAAGACAACCAACGGGAGAGAAATTCACATGAAAATCAAGACGAAACTGATGTCGGCCATGGCCGGGACGGCGATGCTGGCGGGTGCGGGCGTGGCCAACGCGCAGGAGCTGACGGTCGGCTATTTCCTCGAATGGCCGATGCCGTTTCAATACGCCAAGGTTCAGGGCACCTATGACGAGGCGCTGGGCATGACGGTGAACTGGCGCGCTTTCGATACCGGCACGGCGATGAGCGCGGCGATGGCCAGCGGCGATGTGCAGCTGTCGGTCAGCCAGGGTGTGCCGCCCTTCGTGGTCGCCACCAGCGCCGGTCAGGATCTTCAGGTGGTCGATGTGGCCGTCTCGTATTCGGATAACGACAACTGCGTCGTCGCCGAAGCGCTGGAAATCGACAAGGACAATGCCGGTGAGCTGGCGGGCAAAAAGGCGGCGGTGCCGCTGGGCACGGCCGCGCATTACGGCTTCCTCAAGCAGATGAACCATTTCGGTGTCGATATCGCCTCGATTGACGTGGTGAACATGGCCCCGCCCGAAGGCGCGGCGGCGATCGCGCAGGGCGCGGTCGACATGTTCTGCGGCTGGGGCGGCAGCCTGCGGCGCGCCAAGGAGCATGGCAACGTGCTGCTGACCGGCGCCGAAAAGGAGGATCTGGGCATTCTGGTCTTCGACGTGACCAGCGGCCCCGCGGATTTCATTGCCGAAAACCCCGACGTGGTGGCGGCGTTCCTGAAGGTGACGGGCGATGCCAACGCCATGTGGGCGGATCCGGCCAACCGCGACGAGATGCTGCCGGTCATCGCCAAGGATAGCGGCATGGATGTCGAGGCCACCGCGGCCACCATCGACACCTTTGTCTTTCCGTCGGTCGAAGAGCAGCTGACAGCCAAATGGCTGAACGGTGGCGCGCAGGAGTTCATGAAGGGTGTCGCCGATGTGTTCGTGGAGGCCGGCAGCATCGACGCCGCGCTCGACACTTATGAAAGCAACGTGAATGTCGGGCCGCTGGAGCAGGCGGCCGGACAGTAAGCGACCATCCCGAAGCGAGCGCGGATCCGGGCCTTGTGTGCCCGGGTCCGCGCCAATTGAGACCTCAGCAACCAGATCAACAACCAGAACGGGGGCGGGATGTCGACGCTATCCATCGAAAATGTCTCGATGCGTTTCGATCTGCCGGGGGGCGGCCATGTGCAGGCCCTCAAGGATGTGACGCTTGAACTGCAAAGCGGGGAGCTTCTGAGCGTGCTTGGCCCGTCGGGCTGTGGCAAGACCACGCTTCTGAATATCCTGGCGGGGTTCCTTGCGCCGACCGAGGGGCGGATCATGCTGGATGACCACCAGGTCAAGGGGCCGGATGCCGAACGCGGCATGGTGTTTCAGCAAGGCGCGCTGTTCGAATGGATGAGCGTGCGCGACAATGTCAGTTTCGGGCCGCGCATGGCTGGACGGCGCAAATCGGATTACATGGAGTCGGTCAATCACCTGCTCGAGGTGGTGGGGCTCAAGGATTTCAAGGACAAAGCGGTTTATGAGCTGTCGGGCGGAATGCAGCAGCGCGTGGCGCTGGCGCGATGCCTGGCGAATGACCCCGACGTGATCCTGATGGACGAGCCGCTTGGCGCGCTTGATGCGCTGACGCGCGAAAAGATGCAGGGGCTGGTGCTGAAGCTCTGGAAGGAGACCGGCAAGACCATCATCCTGATCACCCACTCGGTGGAAGAGGCGCTTTTGCTGGGCGAACGCCTGTTGGTGATGGCGCCGCGCCCGGGGCGCATTCACAAGGAATACCGCTTGCCATTCGCAGATGAAGGCGTGGGCAAGGATCTGCGCGAGGTCAAGAAGAACCCCGAATTCGGTCAGAAACGCGAAGAGATCCTGTCGATGATCTGGGACATGGAAGAAGAGATCATGGGCCGCACCGAGGAGACAGCCGGATGACCCTTCTGCTCATATATATCGCGGTTTTCGCCCTGTCCTTTTTCATCGTGCGCAAACTGTTGCGCGGGGCGATGCAGCGAAAGGATTTCACCTCGCTCAAGACGGTGACGTTCGGCGATGAAAGCGCGGTGCGCCCGGATCGCTGGGCCAGCGTCATCTCGGTGGTGACGATCTTTCTGTTGTGGGGGGCGTTCACCGGCAGCAACTGGGTGCCGATCCATGCGCCCGGCCCCTTTGTGGGCGATACGCAGTTCACCTATACACTGGAGGCCCCGGACGGGTCGCGCGACGATGCGACGGTGTTCGCGCGGGTGTTCAATGTCGGCGACTCCGTGGACGAACCCGAGGTCGAGCCCGGCGACGGTTTTGCCAAGAACGATGCGCTTACCGTGGGCGCGTGGCGCTCGGATCTGTTGTTGATGGACAAGAACGACGAGGTGAAGCGCAGCGAGGGCGCCCGCGTGGTGGCGATCGACGGTCAGCCCGTCGCGCCCGGCGACACGGTCCGCGTGGCCGACGGCAAGGTGGCGATCACTTCGAAAGGGTCGCTCAATTTCAGCCCGGCCAAGGGGATGCAGATGGAGCCGATCTGGCTGCCCGCACCCGAAGCGGTGGTCGCCCGTGTCGGCGAGATCGCGAGCGAGGGCTATCAGAATTTCACCCTTTGGGAGCATCTCTACTGGTCACTCTACAGGGTGATCGTGGGCTTTTTCCTGGGCGCGCTGGTGGGTATTCCTCTGGGCTTCGCGATGGGGCTGAGCGACTGGTTCCGCGGCTGGTTCGATCCGATCGTGGAATTCATGCGTCCGGTGCCGCCGCTGGCGCTGATTCCGCTGGTGATCATCTGGGCCGGAATCGGCGAAAGCGGCAAGATCATCCTCTTGTTCCTGGCAGCGCTGTGGATCATGACGATTTCGGCGCGCGCGGGCGTGTCGGGCGTGGCGATTTCCAAGGTGCATGCCGCTTATTCGCTGGGCGCCAGCAAGTGGCAATTGATGCGCCATGTGATCATGCCCAATTCCCTGCCCGAGATATTCACCGGCGCCAGGGTGGCGATGGGGGTCTGCTGGGGTACGGTGGTGGCCGCCGAACTGGTCGCCGCCGAAAAGGGTGCGGGCATGATGATCATGGTCGCGAGCCGGTTTCAGCTGACCGATATCGTGATCATGGGGATCATCCTGATCGGCATCATCGGCTACGGCATCGACATCATGATGCGCAAGGCCGAAAAATGGCTGGTGCCCTGGAAAGGCCGGATCTAGGGGGGGCGCTGCCCCCCGCCGCGCCAAGGCGCGACTCCCCCCGGGATATTTCGGAACAGAAGAAGGGGCCGGGTTTTGTCCGGCCCTTTTCATGGGGTCAGGCGCGTTCATCCTTGGGCGAGCCCATGACCACATATGAGGTGATCGCGTTCACCTGCGGCAAGGTGCCCAGCACATCGGTATGAAAGCTCTTGTAGGCGGCGAGGTCGGCGGCCTCGACCCGAAGGAGATATTCCACCGCGCCGGTGATATTGTGGCATTCCACCACTTCGGGGGCGCGGGACATGGCGCGCTCGAAGGCTTCCTGGCTGGCCTTGGTATGGGCATTGAGCCCGACGGTGACATAGGCGGTGAAGCCGACGCCGAGCGCGGCGCGGTCGAGCACCGCGCGATAGCCCGCGATCACGCCCGAGCGTTCGAGCGAAGCGACCCGGCGCAGGCAGGCCGAGGGCGACAGCCCGACGCGGTCGGCCAGTTCGAGGTTGCTGATGCGGCCATCGCGGGTAACTTCGCGCAATATATGTTCGTCTATATTGTCCATAGTCGAGAATAATTGCACATAAATCGTATATGCGCAAAAGAACGCAATTCAAATGCGCGTATGGGCGCATAGAGTTGCGATCATGACACTTGAACTGTTCTCTGCGCTGGTCGCATTCGCCTTTGTCACGGTCATCACGCCGGGGCCCAACAACCTGATGCTCATGGTGTCGGGGGCCAATTTCGGATTCCGGCGCACGGTGCCGCATATGCTGGGCATTGGTCTCGGGTTTCCGGCGATGGTGGCCCTGGTGGGGATCGGGGTGATGCAGGTGTTCGACCTCTGGCCCGCGAGCTATGCGATTCTGCGGGTGCTGAGCGTGGTTTACCTGTTGTATCTCGCCTGGAAGATCGCCAATGCCGCGCCGCCCAGCGCGGTGCAGGCGGGCGGGCGGCCCTTGACCTTTCTGCAATCGGCGGCCTTTCAATGGGTCAATCCCAAGGCCTGGTCGATGGCGCTTTCGGCGATCACGCTTTATGCCGCGAGCCGCGATCTGATGGCGGTGATGTGGGTGGCGGGAACCTATGTGGCGGTGTCCGGGATCAGCACGACAAGCTGGACGGTGCTGGGTCAGCAGATGCGGCGGCTGTTGAAGAACCCCGCGCGACTGAGGGCGTTCAACTGGGTGATGGCGGGCTTGCTGGTGGCGACGCTGATCCCCGTGCTATGGGCCGGGCAGGGCTGAGGGGATGCGATGACACTGACATTGTTGCACACTGCCGAGTTGCATCGCGGGGCATTCGATGCGCTGCGCGACGGGATCGCGCCGGATGCGCGGTTGCGCCATGTGGTGCGCCCCGACTGGCTGGAGCGTGCCAAGGGCGGCACGCCGCCGGATGTGGCGCAGGAGATCGCCGAGGTGGTCGGCGCGGCGGGCGGGCCGGTCCTGTGCAGTTGCACCACGATCGGCGCGGCGGCGGAGGCGGCCGGGGCGATGCGCATCGACTGGCCGATGATGCAGGCGGCGGCGCGGCGGGGCGGTGTGGTGATGCTGGCCTATGCGGCCGAAAGCACCGCGGGGCCGAGCCGCGCGCTGCTGGAGCGCGCGATGGGGGCCGAAGGTGGGACCGGGCAGGTTCACATGCTGTCGCTGACGGCGTTCTGGCCTCTGTTTCAGGCTGGCGAGCACGAGGCCTTCGAGGCGGCCATCGCGGCCGCGATCCGCGAAGCGGCGCCGGATGTCGAGGCGTTGGACGCGGCGGTGCTGGCGCAGGCTTCGATGGCGGGGGCGGCGCGGCGGTTGGGCGATCTGGGGGTGCCGGTGCTGGCGTCGCCGGAACTGGCGCTGCGCGCGGCGCTGGAGGGCACGCGCCCGCGGGCTTGATTTGGATCAAGGAACACATTCCCGATTCGGCATGTAGTGCATTTGGGTGCCATGCCGCCCATGCGAATTCATACGGATCACCGGTGCCCGGCCCTGTCAGGACTGCCGCGCCGGGACAGAGGCAATCACCCGGTTGTGTCGGGGTGTTGCGTTTCCTTCCACTTGCAGCCCCGCGCCAATGGCCGGGGCTGTCTTTTCTCATGGTCATGACTGTGCGATATGATTGCAAAACGGCGCCCGCGCGGCCATATATCGCCGCGTCAACCTTGGAGTGTGCGATGACCAATTACCTCGACTTCGAAAAGCCGCTGGCGGAAATCGAAGGCAAGGCGGAAGAGCTGCGCGCCATGGCCCGCGCGGGCGAGGGCGTGGATGTCGAGGAAGAGGCCGGCGCGCTGGACCGCAAGGCCGACGCGATGCTGCGCGATCTTTACAAGAACCTGACGCCCTGGCGCAAATGCCAGGTGGCGCGCCATCCCGACAGGCCGCATTGCCGCGACTATATCAAGGCGCTGTTCAGCGAATACACGCCGCTGGCCGGGGATCGCAACTTTGCCGACGATCATGCGGTGATGGGCGGGCTGGCGCGGCTGGACGGGCGCCCGCTGATGGTGATCGGCCATGAAAAGGGCAATGACACGAAATCCCGGATCGAGCGCAATTTCGGCATGGCCCGGCCAGAAGGCTATCGCAAGGCGATTCGCCTGATGGAGATGGCCGACAAGTTCGGCCTGCCGGTGGTGTCGCTGGTCGACACGCCCGGAGCCTATCCCGGCAAGGGCGCCGAGGAGCGCGGCCAGTCCGAGGCGATCGCGCGCTCAACGGAAAAATGCCTTCAGATCGGCGTGCCGCTGGTCAGCGTCATCATCGGCGAGGGCGGTTCGGGCGGGGCGGTGGCCTTTGCCACGGCCAACCGGCTGGCGATGCTGGAGCATTCGATCTATTCGGTGATCAGCCCCGAGGGCTGCGCCTCGATCCTGTGGAAGGATGCCGAGAAAATGCGCGAGGCCGCCGAGGCGCTGCGCCTGACGGCGCAGGATCTGACCCGGCTGGGCGTCGCTGACCGGGTGATCGAAGAGCCGCTGGGCGGTGCGCATCGCGCCCGCGAAAAGGCCATTGCCAGCGTCGGCAAGACGATTGAGTCCATGCTGAGCGAGCTGGACGGCAAAAGCCCCAAGAAGCTGCTCCAGGACCGGCGCGACAAGTTCCTCAACATGGGGTCCAAGGGCCTGGCCGCCTGAACGGCGGCGGCGGCGCTTGCGCCGGGGCGCTCAGCTTGCGTCGCGGCGGCTCTGAACGCGCCGGATTGCCCAGAGGGTGGCGACCGGGCCGATCAGTTCGAATATCACCGTGGTGGCGATGGTCAGGCTGAGGACCAGATCGGCATGGTCGGGAAACTGGCGCGCGGCGACCAGCGCCATACCGACGGCCACGCCCGCCTGCGGCAAAAGGGCGATTCCATACCAGGGCCGCTCGGCGCGCGAAGCCCCGGCCAGCGCGCCGCCCAGCCAGCCCCCCGCCAGCCGCGCCATGATCCGCAGCACGACATAGGCCAACCCGATCACGCCCAGCTGCGCCACCACGCCGATTTTCAGCGAGGCGCCGGCCAGCAGGAAGAACAGGATCATGAACGGCCATTGCACGTGTTCGATCTCGTGGAAGGCGCGGCCATGATGGCGGGCAAGATTGGCGATGACCGCGCCCGCCGTCATGCCCGCCAGCAGAAAGGACACATCGGCCCAGATCGACAGCCCGGCGGTCAGGAAGACGATGCCCAGCCCTTCGGTCAGCATTGGCTCGCCGCGCCGCAGGCGCCCGGTCAGATAGGCCGAGGGCAGCCCGATCGCCGCGCCAAGCATCAGCGCGCCGCCGATCTCCCACGCGGCGTCGCGCAGAAGGTGGGGCGCGGCATCGCCGCCAAGGCCAAGCGCCAGCACCACGACCACCGAAAAGACCATCACGCCCCAGGCGTCGTCAATGGCGACGATCCCCCTGAGCTGGTCGACAAAGGGGCCCTTGAGGCCGCTTTGGCGGATCGTGTCCTGGGTGGCGGCGGGGGCCGTCGCGGTGGCGATGGCGCCCAGCACCAGCGCCAGCGCCAGCGGCAGCCCCAAAAGCCACAGCCCCAGACCGACCATCGCGACCGTCACCAGCACGATCATCGCCGACACCGACAGGATCACCCGGCCATGGCGCGCAAGGTTCTTGCGCGTCAGCGCGTTGCCCAACACGAAAGCCACCATCGTCAGCGCCGTCACCGACAGGAACTCATATAGCGCCTGAACCTGTGGCGGGATGAGGTCGAAGCCCGAACCACCCACGGCGATGCCGCAGGCCAGCAGCAGCGTCACCCGCGGCAGCCTTGTGCGCCGCCCGATGGTATCCGCCGCGAGCCCCACAAGGAACAGCGCGCCAAGGGCGATCAGCAGGGTGGGAAGGTCCATGGCGTTCAGGTCACCAGCATTCGCAGGCCCTGGGTCACGTCCGAGCGCACCGCGAGGCGCAGCCCCGGTTCATCCCCGGCCTTGAGGGCGCTGATGATCAGGCGGTGATAATGCGGCGGGTCCTTGCGGCGCAGCCGTCCGTAAAGCGCGCGCATGGTCGGCCCCAGTTGCAGCCAGACGGTTTCGGCCATGGCCAGCATCGCGGGCGCCTGCGCGCGCAGGTAAAGCGTGCGATGGAATTCCAGGTTGCGGCGGATATAGGCTACGGCATCCTGACGGGCGATATCCTCGGCTATGCGCGAGTTGATGCTTTGCAGCCGTTCGATCAGGGCGATATGAGCGCGCGGCAGGGCGCGGCTGGCCAGTTCCACCTCGAGCAGGGCGCGCAGGGCGGCCAGTTCCTCGATCCGCTCATTGCTCAGTTCCGGGGTCGAGACCCGGCCCGAACTGGAAATCGTGAGCGCGCCTTCGGCAGAGAGGCGGCGCACGGCCTCGCGGGCGGGGGTCATCGATACGTCGAATTCCGCGCCGATGCCGCGCAGGGTCAGGGCCAGGCCGGGGGCCAGTTCGCCATGCATGATTCGCCCGCGCAGCCCGCGATAGACGCGGTCATGGGCCGACGGGGCCGGATCGGGGCGCGGGTTGAGCAGCATGTCTCTTTTGTGATCACGAAACGCGCCAAGGTCAATTGCTCAAATGAGCGGGCGCTGGGGCTCAGCCGTCAAAGCGATAGCGGTGCAGCCCGGTGCCATGTTCGCGCAGCCAGTGGCGCGGCGTCTCGTAGCCGGGGCAGAGCCGCGCGACCACCGCCCAGAAAGCGGGGGAGTGGTTCATCTCGGCCAGATGCGCGACCTCATGCGCGGCGACGTAATCCAGCACCTCGGGCGCGGCCATGACCAGCCGCCAGGAATACATCAGCCCGCCGCCGCTTGAGCATGACCCCCAGCGCGAGCGCGTGTCGCGCAGCGTCAGGCGCGAATAAGGGCGCCCCAGCGCCGCCGCATGGCGATCCGAGGCCGCCGCAAGACGGTCGCGCGCCAGATCCTTGAGCCAGGCCCTGAGCCGCGCCGGGGCCGCGTCGCCGGGGCCGGGCACGGCGATCTCGTCGCCATCGGGCACGATTCGCTTCCCCGACCCGGACACGATTCGCAGCAAGCGCCCCTCGACCGGGATGCTGGCGCCCGGGGCCACCTCGACCGTTTGTGGGCGCGCCTCGAGCTGCGCGCGCAGCCAATCCTCCTTGGTGCGCGCGAAATCAAGCGCCTCACCCTCGCGCACGCCGCGCGGCATGGTCAGCGTCACCCGCCCGTCAAGGCGCGACACGCGCAGCGAAATCCGCCGCGCGCGCGGCGAGCGGCGCAACGTCAGCGCCAG
>Ga0102938_10001249_pt1 | contig 19176 bp, 13 predicted proteins | sample SalPonR2_B_D2_MG_FD_84516 | JGI IMG/M metagenome (GOLD analysis project Ga0102938, IMG submission 84516) | Salt pond soil microbial communities from South San Francisco under conditions of wetland restoration - Salt Pond MetaG R2_B_D2_MG | ecosystem: Environmental > Aquatic > Marine >...
CTTACCTACTTACCTACTTACCTGGTGGGATACGTCACGTCAGCGAAACATCATCCGCAATAAACCGCGCACGCTGCGGATCGTCTCGCCGGTCGTCAGCTTGCTGTCCCCTTGCTGTCGGTCGTGAAAGGTGATCGGAATCTCGCTCATCCGAGCTCCGTTACGCTGCAACAGCATCAGCAGTTCTTCCAGCATCGCGTATCCCTCACAGCGGAGTTGCGCCAAGTCGAGTCGTCGGAGGCTTTCAACACGGTAACACCTCAGCGCACCGCTACAGTCTTTCACCGGCAGCCTGAGCATCCGAGTTGCGAAGCCGTTCACCAAGCGGCTCATGATTTTGCGATGCAACGGCCAGCCGTCGATTCTGCCTTCAGCGACGTAGCGCGACCCGACCACGACGTCATAGGGCGGATCGACCGCGCGGGCAGCGGCCAACAACCGTGGCAGGTCGCTGGGCTGGTGGCTTAGGTCGCCGTCCAGGTTCAACATAAAATCATATTGCTGCTCAACGGCGTGGACGATCGCAGCTTTTAACGCCCCTCCGAGGCCTCGCTGCCCGGTGCGGACGAGCACCGAAAGGCGGTGATCGACCAGAGCCGTTTGCCGAGCCCATTCGCCCGTGCCATCGGGGGAATCATCGTCAACGACATAGATATCCGCAGTCGGCAGCACGGCGGATATTTGCGGTAACAAGACCGGCAGATTTTCGCGTTCGTTGTAGGTGCAGACCGCCACCAACACGCGGAGTTGGTCGGTGGGGAGCGGATCCGGCGACGATTCGGTTGGTGGCATCGGGGCAGGCGGGGCTCTGAAGTCGAGAACGGAGTTGCCGCAGTTTAGGCAGGTTGCCCTCGTTTGCCTACACGTTTGCGACGGGGCGAATGCTAGCGTCTGAGGTGCTGGCGGCTGAGGTGAGGATGTTAAAGAGTAAAAGTCGTCCCGGTTGTTTCGATTGTTCTGAATTTGACGATGGTAGCGATCCGATGAATGGAAGGTGGTTGGCTTTGAAGTCACCGCTTCGCTTTCGCTTATCAGTATGCGGTGCTTGGCTCCGTAGTTCAGAGGAACTCCAAGATGAACACAATTCAACTCCGCCGCAGTGGCACGTTGGTGCTAGCCTTGGCGATGGGCATCGGCTGTTGTGGCGCGACGCTAGCCCAACAATCTGTTGGAGAGGGTGCTTCGACGGCCGCCCATCGCGGCTCCAAATCGGCTTTCGTCAAGAACAGCATGTTGCCTCGCGGCGAAGCCCCTACGATGCGGGCAGTGATCGAAGCAACGCACCCGACTGCCGGGGACCGCGGCGCAGCAACCGGGCGGTCGGTTTCGAAGGTCCGTCCGGCTTCGTTCGCGGCTTACCACGCGGCACCTTGCGAGTGCGAACAGGGGAGCGTGGCGTCGGCTTGCGGACCCGCTTGTACGGCAGCTTGCCCGCCTACCAAACGAGGCCTCAGCCTGTTCTGTTTGTTTGACGGTATCGCTGGCGGGATCGAACACGTGCTGGGTTTGGAAAGCCCCGCCTGCCGCACGCAAGGCTGTGACGGCCTGCAATGCGATCAGCTCGGTTGCGATAGGTTGCCGGCGCTGCCGGTTCACGACTTCTCCAGAGAGCCGCTGCAAGTTGAGCCCCTGTGGCCAACCGCCCCGGAGATCATCGAGCATGGTCCGCTGACGACGCCTCGTGCCGGTGACGCGCCCAAGCCAGCCCCGGCGGGCGAAGTGGCTCCGCGGCCGTTGTTGCCAGCACCGCAGGTTCCCGACAGCTTGTCCGATCCGTTTGAAGACGATCAGGCTTGGCTGCCGGGACGCGATCCCTCGATCCAACGCAGTGCCTACTTCGAGTAGGTTCTAATTTTCGAGGTTATCCTTGGGCAAGAAACCCCGGGCGCGTAACCACGTCACACACTGCTCCGGCCACGCCTCCGCACCGGCGTGTCCGGCGGCCAACCCAAGCCCATGGCGACCACGTTCATAGACGTGCAACTCGGTGGGCACCTGATGTTCGAGTAGTGCCAAGTAATAGTGAACGCTGTTGTCGGCAGGTACGACTTTGTCCGCGCTCGTCGCCCATAAAAACGTGGGCGGCGTCTCCGCGGAGACTTGCGTTTCATTCGAGAGCGACTGCACGGTCTGGGGATCGGGATTCTCGCCCAGCAGATTGCGTTGGCTACCGCGGTGCGTGTAGGGCTTGTCAAAACCGATCACGGGATAGCAGAGGATCGCAAAGTCGGGGCGGGAAGAGACCCGTTCAATGGGATCGACGTGAGCAGGGTCGGCGGCTCGGAAATGCGTGCTTACGGTGGATGCGAGGTGCCCACCGGCGGAGAAACCAATGACGCCGATTCGCTGAGGATCGACGTTCCATTGGTCGGCTCGCGCACGGACGGTTTGAATCGCGTACTGCGCATCGTGCATCGGAACCGGATGCCCATAACCAGTGCCGCTGCCTCGATGGCGATACTGACAAATCAATGCGGTGATTCCCAAGTCATTCAGCCATTTTGCAATCTGGTGGCCTTCGTGATCGATTGCCAACCCGCCATAGCCCCCGCCCGGAAGAACCACGACCGCCGGTGTCGCAAGAGGCTGCTTCGCGTCCGCTGCGGTGGACCGCGGAGCCCGATAGAGAATCACCTGCGGGACGTTGCCTGGATCATCCCCCTTGGCATGTGGCACCTTGTCGCGGTACAGCGGCATTGTCTGCGGGGAGGCGGCGCGGACCGTCGTCCACCAGCCGCTCAACAGGCACAGGATTATCAAGCAGCGCATTTTGCATCTCTCGGTTTGAGCATGGAAAGTTATGGACCTGAATCGTAATCCGAAGTGTCAGACAGCAAAACCAACGGTCCCGAGCCCACTTTCGGCGTTGGATTCCCGTTCGCTTTGACATCCCCGCGGTGAGGTCGTCGACTCCCTTGTCGAGTTTCGATTATGCCAGCGGAGCCCCGCGGAAGTCTTGGAGCGCTGAAGCATCCCCAGAGGGGACTTTTTGGCAGGCTGTTTACGCACCCCCTCCCCTTTTTGCAAGCGACGTCTCGTCGGCCGCACAATCGCGAAGCGCGATGGAGGATTCGCTGCAACCGCTCTTTTTTGCCAAAGTTGGATGATCTGCCGAGACCCCTGGTCCATTTGTGGTGTTTGTTTAATAGTCCAACACGGCCTGTTGGTCTGGCAAACGGCTCTCTGGCGTTGTCGCTCGATCACGAGGATGACACCGGAGCGCGGTCGCGGGAAGCGACGGCTAGATGAAGGCATTTATGGTTCATGATGGCTTCGGCGACACGACCACTTTCCTATAGATTTTTATGATTGCAGAAACTCCTTGGATGTATGGACGAGTCCCCAACGGATATTGGGATACTCGAGAAAATCGTGTGCGTTATCTGAATTGGCTTGGCGCTCGCTTTGGCTTTGAAGAACCGGAGGATTGGTATCGCGTCCGCTTCAGTCACTTCCGCGATAACTTTGGTCGCGGCTTGATCAGTAACTGCTACCAGGATTCGATCCTCAATGCGCTGCTTGATTTGCAGCCGGACTTTCCCTGGCAGCCCTGGAAGTTAGCCTGCGTGCCCCAGTTTTTTTGGGACGACGTCGCCAATCGCCGCCGTTACATGGATTGGCTGGGGCAGCAACTAGGCTATACCGAGCCAGAGGACTGGTACGGGCTGCAACGCGCCTCATTTCGCCAGCACAACGGTAGCGGATTGCTGCAGAAACAATACAGCGATTCGATCTTGGTAGCCTTAGTTGATTACAAGCCGGATTATCCCTGGCTACCTTGGAAGTTGTCCTGCGTACCCAAGGGCTATTGGGATGTCGCCGACCATCGCCGAAATTACATGAATTGGCTGGGCACACAGTTGGGCTATGTCGATGTCAGCGACTGGTACCAGTTGCAACAGGAGGACTTTCGGAAGCACGACGGGGGCGGATTGCTGCACTCGCAGTACGGCGACTCGGTGTTTGCAGCCTTGCAAGAATACTGTGCCGAAGAGAATTGGGTGCCGTGGCGATTGGTCCGTGTGCCGCAGCGTTTTTGGCAATCTGCTGAGAATCGACGACGCTACATGGATTGGCTGGCCACGCAGCTTGGTTTTTCCGAACCGGAGCACTGGTATCGGCTGACAGGGGACGCCTTCGCGATTCATCACGGGGGTGGCTTGCTGCAAAATTATTACAACGGCTCTCCACTCCAAGCCTTGCTGGAATACCTGCCCAACTTCGATTGGAAACCTTGGCTGTTTGCCTCCGCGCCACAAAACGTTTGGCAGGATGGAAACACACGCAAGCTTTACTTGCAGTGGCTGGGCGTCCGACTGGGCTATCAAGACGCACTGCAAATGCAGCAACTGCGCAGCGAGGATCTGAAGTCCCATTTCGGAGCTAGCCTGCTGAATTTTTATCGGTCGATTGCAAAACAGGACCCTAACACGACCGAAGATGTGCGGTTGCTCTGGAAGATGATCGAAGCGATGGAGCAAAAACTCGGTGGCGGCCCCGCTGAGAATCAAGTTTCGCTTCGAAAGATTGCCGCCGTAAAGACGCCGTCAACCGTCGTTGGTCCGTCGCCAGCGGGGCTCGTTTTCGAGAGGATCCAGGAGGAGCAGCATCTCGACGAATAACCGCTCGGAGGGTTTGGTGCGATCATTCCACTCGCAATGATTAGAGCGTGGTGACTGACGCCACTGCGGTCAACATGTGTTGAAATACGACGTTGGGAAATCGCGCAGGGCATAAAGGATGAGCTAGGCTTCTTTAAAAAGCCGCTTCAGGCGAGATTCGAGGAATCTGCCGTGGGCTAGCTTCCAAACTCCAACGCCCTGCTCTTTCGCATGCCTGATAATAGTGCCCCGCTGCCCTGGAAACACATTGCCAAAACGCTGCGTAATTTTGCGCCGTTGTGGGGTGGAACCGCCATCCTATTTGCATGCCTCGGCTTGTGTGCGGCAATGTTCAGTCGCGACTACTGGTCGGCCAGCCAACCGATGGTGCTGCGTGATGAAGCCACCGGTTCGGTCGAGAGGCTCGGACGCTTTGGCAGCCAAACCCAGCTCAAGGCTGCTCAGGAAACGATCCTCGAGATGGCCAAGAACCACGACGTCGTGCTCGCGGCGCTCCGTAGCATCGGACCCGAAAACGGTCGTGACGATGCCGACTGGCCATCAACGGATTACGTCAATGGCGTTGCGAATAAACGGATCAATGTACGCGCGCCGCAAGGCAGCGAATTTGGGAACACCGAAGTCATCTATTTGCAAGTCGAAGCGACCAGTCCGGACCGTGCCAAACAGTTTTGCTCGGCCGTCTACACCAGCCTCTCGAAGCGTTTGCGTTCGGTGCGCCACGTGCGCGCCGAGAGCCTGATGAATGAACTGGTGCAGGCGCGCGATTTGGCAAAACAGAAACTTGACGAAGTTGCCGCGCGATTGAAAGCCATCGAAGTCGATTTTGGCAGCGATCTGAGCGAGCTTCGCAACCTGAGTGAGACCTTTGGTGATGGCACCAACCGACGTGCTTTGGATGAGACGTTGCGCGAACTGCAGGCGGCGGAACTGGAATTAGAACAGTTGGAATCGCTGCACGCATTATTGGTTGAAGGCCGCGAGAACCCGCAGAGGCTGGTCGTATCGGGAGGCGAATTGCTGAGCAGCCAGCCAAGCCTGCTGACGATGAAGGATGGCATGATCCAGGCTCAATTGCAGAAATCGCAGTTGTCGGGTCGCTACACCGCCAGCCATCCCCGCTTACGCGCGGCGGTTGAAACGGAAAACGAAATCCGCCAACAACTCCAAGCCGAAGCGGCTGCGGTGATCGAAGCGATGCAACCATCGATCCAGCTTGGCCAGGACAAAGTCAGCCGCTTGCGAGCCAAACAAGCAACGTTGACGAAACGCCTGGAAAGAATCGCCCTCGTTCGTACCGACTACGCGCAGTTGGCCGCCGAGGTCAAGCATCGGATGCAGTTGCTTGAGGAAGCAGAGAAGGCATTAACCGAAGCTCAGGCCAGTCGCGCCTCTGCCACGTCGGTTAATCTATTGGCCGAACTCGGACCGCCGCGGGTGGGCGATCATCCGGTCGGAGCATCCGGTGGTTTGATGACCGTTGGTGCGGGTTCCGCCGGCTTGCTGTTCGGATTGGGCGCCGTCTTCCTGATTGCACCGGGACCGAATCAACGCGAGCGAGGACGCCGCTGGTCCGACTTGATCAGCGGACGTCGCGCGTCGGACCAAGAGACTCCCGTCGTTGCGGCACGTGCTCCCGCGGCGCCCTTTCCCGGCGACCGCCGCGGAGCGGGACGGGCGGAGCCCCCGGGAGTGCCGCAGGCCCCCATCGCACAGCCAGCACCCGCCGCGAAACCGCTCGCGCGGCAAGATCCCATTTCCAGGCCGACAGCGGATGCACAGCCAAACAAAGCGGCCACGGTGAAACTAGCTGCGTCGCCCCAGAACACGTCGCAGGTGGCGCCCGCGTCCCAAGTGGCGCCCGCCTCCCCGGCCGCACCCGGTCTCGCGGGCAGCACGATGACATTCAATGAAATGTCCAAGCAGTTGGGAACCGAGCCGGCAAATTTTCCTGGTGACCGCCGCATCAATCGGCGAGACTAATCGATCGAAATCTGTCAGTCCGACGTCCCTTGGCCGCCAACGTTGGCTGACTACACGTCGAGATCTTCGACTTCATCGGCGCGGTCCATGATAAACCGGAACCGTGCCGACGCGTCGCGTCCCATCAAGTCGCTGATCACCCGGTCGGTTTCCAAGTGGTCGTCGATCTCCACACGCAGTAGCCGCCGGGTGTTGGGATTCAGCGTCGTTTCCCACAGGACCTTCGGCATCATTTCACCCAAGCCTTTAAAGCGTGTGATCTCCGGTTGAGACCGACCTTGGTGCTTCGCCAAAATCTGATCACGGTCGGCATCATCGGCCGCCCAGTAGGTTTCTTTGCCAATGTCGACGCGATACAACGGTGGCTGGGCGATGAACAGACGCCCGTCGCTAATTAATTGCGGCATGTGCCGGTAGAAAAAGGTCAGCAGCAGCGTGGTGATGTGGTGGCCATCGGAGTCGGCGTCGGCCAGCAGGATGATGCGATCGTATCGCAGACTGGCAAGGTCCATGTTCGGTCCGATCCCACCGCCGATCGCCGTCAGCATGTCTTGAATTTCTTTGTTTTCAAGCATCTTCTTGATCGTCGCACTCTCGGTGTTGAGCACCTTTCCACGCAACGGTAGGATCGCTTGATAGTTTCGATCGCGTCCTTGCTTGGCACTACCACCGGCCGAATCGCCTTCGACGATAAACAGTTCGGATTTTCCTCGGCCGCCCGACACGCAGTCGCTCAATTTGCCCGGCAGCATCGTTCGTTTGGAACCCCCTTTCCGCGAGATCGCTTCGGATGCGGCGCGGGAAGCGGCGCGAGCCCGCGAGGCGGCGATGATGCGCGCCACGATCACATCGGCGATCGTGCGGTTGTTATTCATCCACTGCTCTAGCGCCGGACGAACCGCGTTCTCCACAAACGGTTGGACTTCTGGATTGTTCAGCCGATCCTTCGTCTGACCTTGAAACTGAGGCTCGGCGGTGAACACGGAAACGATCGCGACCAACCCTTCGCGAATATCTTCATGGGAAATCTTCAGCCCCCGCGGTGTCAGGTTGTGCGTGTCGATGTAGTTACGAACCCCTTTGGTTAAGCCCGCGCGAAAACCGGTTTCGTGAGAGCCGCCGCTGGGGGTGGGAATGCCGTTCACGTAAGAGCGTACATGTTCGTCGGTGGACTCCGTCCACTGAAAGACCAACTCCAAACGGTCGTTATGATCTTCCCGTAGAGTAAACGGAGTTTCGTGAATCGGTCGCGCGGCTCGCTGCTTCAGGACTTTGCCGAGGTAGTCGACAATGCCTTGCTCGTGCAGAAACGTTTCTTGCGTTCCCTGGGGCTCATCGGTGTAGACCACCTTCAGGTTGCGATGAATGAAGCTGGCCGTTTCCAACCGCAAGCGAATCGTTTCGCTGTCGAAATCGGTCTTGGGGAAAATCGTCGGGTCAGGCGTAAAGGTGATCGTGGTGCCGGTACCGCGGACCGTTCCCTTCAGCTTTTGCAACTTCGTTTGCGGGACCCCTTTGGCAAACTGCATTCGGTACTGAGCCCCGTTGCGTTTGACGACCGCCGTTAATTCCTTGGACAACGCGTTGACTACCGACGCTCCCACGCCGTGCAGGCCACCAGCGGTTTTGTAGTTGTTGCCGTCGAACTTTCCGCCCGCGTGCAGCACCGTAAGCACCATTTCCAAGGCCGGTTTTTTGGTCTTGGGATGTTTGTCGACTGGAATGCCACGGCCGTTATCGCTGACCGTGATCGTCTGGCCATCCTTGTGCAGCGTGACGCGGATTTCCGTCGCATGCCCGTTCATCGCTTCGTCGACGCTGTTATCGACCACCTCCCACACCAAATGGTGCAGGCCAGCCATGCTGACGCCCCCGATGTACATACCGGGTCGCTTCCGCACCGGCTCCAAACCTTCCAGGGCGACGATGTCTTTGGCGTTGTAATCCTTTGCGACGGTGCTCACGCTGCGTGGTTATCCATGTTGGAGGTTAAAAGTCATTTTCGGCTCACCTGGAGCCCGCCGTGAGGGCCTGGTTGTGAGGGCCTGCGGGATGGCCGCCGTCCCGACGATCGATGGCGTTTGCCTTGTCGCTCGATCCTACGCTTCTTCCAGCGGCACGGGAGCCGCTGGCGGTTCCACCACGATCTCCGCGATCTTTCCATTCTTCTGAATTTCGGTCCCGCGACCACCGCGTGACGTGACTCGGTACTTAGCGGTCGAGATCGTTTTCTTGGCACCACGATTGGTTTGGACCACCATCAGATCGCGATCTCCGGTCGACGCCTTAAATCCTAGCAAGCGATCTTCTTTGGCAAGCCTCAGTAGGGTGACACCTTTGCCAGGGCCGGAGAGGTAATTAACCTCCTCGGCCGGGCAAATCATGGCACGACACAACTCGCTGACGGCCAAAATCGTTTCCGAGCCATGCACCGCCACGACATCGATCACATGCGATCCGGCGACAGGACGCGCGAATCTGCGGCCACTCCGCGTCGAGGGCTCGGCGAAAGCTTGCAGGCCAAAGCGTAGCGCGAATCCGTTGCTTGTTGCCGCAAATGCGTGTGTCTGGGGGCACAAATCGGGCTTCTTGGGGTCTTCGGCAATGTCACCGATGACGCGCGGGTCCATCGACAATGCGGCGACGATCCGTTCGCCGTCCTTCAGTTTAAACAGTTTTTGAATCGGTTCGCCAAACCCGGTCGATGGTGGTATGTCGGCCATCCGAGCGGTGTAGCAAACGCCTAGTGACGAGAAAAACGCAATCGTTTCACGCGTCGAACCGGCCACGCACGTCAGCACATGGTCGCCACTGCGGAGCCGGCTCTTGCTCGGATCGGCGATTTGCTTCTGACGTTTTACCCAACCGTCGGTGGTGATCATGACGTGGCAATCTTCGGCGACAATAAAGTCCTCGGCGTTGTACTCCGGTTCCTCTGCAATCGTCTCGATCACCGTCAGCCGGCGACTTTGTTTCTCTTTGGTGTAGTTGTCACGGATCGCTTGGATTTCTTCGCGGACAATTTGCCAGCGTCCCGATGCATTGGTATCGGCCGTATCCTCTTTCAGTAGCTTGCGGATCACTCGCGCCCGCTTCTGTTTGTCTTTCAGTTCGTTCAGGACGACGTTGATTTCCAGCTTCGCCAAACGGTACAGTCGCAGCTCGAGAATCGCGTCGGTCTGCTCGGCGTCCAAGCCCCCTTTCTCGGCGGGATACTTCTTCATGATCTTGCCCGCCGCGTCCGCCTTGCCGTCGCTGTTGCGAATGATCTTGATGATGTCGTCCAGGACATCGAAAACGAACGCAAAGCCTTCGAGAATATGAATCCGCTTCTCCAACGAATTCAGTTCATTGGTCAGCCGCTCGGTCACCACCTCCAACCGGAAGTGTAAAAAGTGCCACAAGATCTCCTTCAGTCCCAAACGCGATGGCGCGGCGGTTTCCGGATTGTCGGTCGGCACCAAGCAGGTCATGTTCACGTGGAAGTTCGTCTGCAGCGGCGTGTGCTTGTAAAGATAGGCAAGCACCTTCGCAGCGTCCGCGCCCGGTTTCAGAACGACATCGACGCGAATTTCATCGGTCGACAGGTCGCGGCATTCCTCGACCAGCGGCAGTTTGCCAGAGAAGACCAATTCGGCGATCCGTTCCACCATCGCCGCTTTGTTGACGCCATAAGGAATCGAGTTGATCTGCAGCACCGCGTTTTGTTGGCTGCTCGACTTGGAACGCTTGCCGGTCGTCGTCGGCTCGACCACCACCGATGTGCCGCGCAGCTTGATCGTTCCCTGGCCCGTGCTGTAGAGCTCTCGCAGTTCTTCCTTGGTGTTGATAATCTGCCCGCCGGTCGGAAAGTCCGGGCCTTGCACCGCATCGTTGGCAACCAATTGGTAGTCCTTGATGTCGGGATCCTTCAACAACTTAAGCAGTGCCTGGCAGACCTCCTTCAGGTTGTGCGGAGGGATGTTGGTCGCCATCCCGACGGCGATGCCCGTCGCACCGTTGACCAACAAGTTGGGCATCCGGCTGGGCAGCACAATCGGTTCTTTCCGCGACCCGTCGTAGTTCGGTCGAAAGGGAACCGTTTGGGTCGAAAGATCGCTCAGCAATTCCGCGGCGACCGGAGTCATGCGGCATTCGGTATACCGCATCGCCGCCGCGTTGTCGCCATCGACCGAGCCAAAGTTGCCACTGCCGTCTACCAGCGGCATCCGCAACGAAAACGGCTGCGCCATTCGCACGAGCGCTTCATAAATCGAACTATCCCCGTGCGGGTGATAGTTACTCATCGTGTCGCCAACGACCTTCGCGCATTTGCGATGTTTCGCCGTGGCGGTCAAATTCAACTGGTTCATCGCATACAGGATGCGACGCTGAACGGGTTTCAACCCGTCACGCACATCGGGCAGCGCACGACTGGTGATGACCGACAAGGAATAGTTCAGATAACGCGATTGGGCAGCGAGCCGCAGCGGCACGTTGGATAGCCGATCACTGGCATCCGCAGCGTCTAAATCGCCATTGCTATCGGTAGGACGGGAGTTCGATCGGGAACGAGACTGGGAGCGACGTTTCGCCACGCAAAACCACCTATTTTAACGGAGCGTTGGTAACCGGGTTACGTTTCGTGCAAGGGCTACGGATTGTAACGACAGATCCGGATTGGCCCCAGGCGTCAACCTGGGAGGCCTCGGCAAGTTCCGGACGAAGGGTGGAATCGGCAAACAAACACTGGCCCGGTTAGCAGAAAATGGCCGAACTACCGTATCGGGGGAGCTAAACTAGGCAAACCGCCCAGTGTGGGCGAAGACGCTGCCTGGTTTGGTCTCCACGAAACAATGAAAAACAGTTCGATTCAGGGAAGGACGAACGTCATGCGTTTGAATATCAAGTTGGCCGCAACTGTCGCGGCTTTGGCTTTTGTATCCGCTGGCGTTGCGTCGGCACAGCAAGGTGAATACATCGTCAGCTCCGAAGTCATCTCGGACGAGGTGGTTGGTGGCTCGCAGTACGTGGGCGACTTGAGCAGTGGCTCGGGAGCGTCCTACGAAGGCGAAGTGATCGATGGGGGTGTGGTGACCGATGGTGCCTATAGCGCGGGCGGACGACGCTACGGCCAGCCCAATCTGTTTCAAAACCAGTACACCCAAGGGCAAGCCAACGGGGTGAACGCACAGATGTATCTGTCGCCCGTGCCGGTGCCGCCTCATGTCGGCCATACCTATTACACCTACCAACCGTTTATGCCGCACGAAATGCTTTATCGACACACCGATCGTTTTCACAATTACTATGACAATGGCCGCGGAATGAATCGCACCAAAGTTCATTACTCACGGTCAGTCGGTCAGGCGGCAACTAACTTTTACTGGAACGTCTTGCGGATCCCTCGCTAGAAGTTTCGCATTCGCAGTTCGTTTCGCGATCAATGGGAGGAACTTATGATTCGTAAATTGCTTTGGGTTGCCGTGGCGGCTTTGACCGCGCTGGCGGTCGACACCGCGCCGGCTCAAGCCAGTGATCCCACTGGCATGACGCACGTCTGGGCCATGAACTTTGCCAATACACGTCCTTGGCATGGTGGCTACCAGCACATGCAGTATGGCCAACCGCTGGCTTTGGTCGTGCCACCGACGGCGCATATGCGTCAGACGTATAGCTGGGGCGTGAGCCAAAACTTAACGCATCCCATCTACCATCAGTACGGGCCGTCGAATCCGGGCTATGGTTACGCTCCCGCACGCGGCTTCCGGCACACTCCGAACTGGCCAAGTCATACCGATCAGTTTGGCGTCTACTACGTCCGCGGTCCTTGGTAACGGCAACCTCGGACCACGATCGGATCACAAGAAAGAGTGGGCCCGCAGCCCGCTCTTTTTTTGAAGACGAGAAAGTGCTCGGAGTGTTTCCTCTTCATCAGGATGGTCGTTTGAATCCCGTGTTTGCGGCGAAAAATCTGCGGACTCCGACGTCTGCGACCAACAACACGATGGCGGTCATCAGGAACCAGGGCCACAATGGAATCGGGCGTCGAGCGGTCTCGATGGAGGGGCGAACCGCGGCTTTCGGTGACGGGTCGAACATGCCTCCGCTGACCGACGCCAGTGCACGCAATGTCGATTCATTGACCGGCAATAACCGCAGCTCGTCGGAGTATCCGACGACAAAGCCGCGCGATTGACGCAGCGGTTCGGCGTTCGCTGCCTGCACCGCCAAGTCGACTTGATAAGTGCCCCGCTGATTCGTTGCAAAGGTTGCTTCGTAACGTCCCGGCGCGGTCTCTTCCAACGCAAGCGTTTGCGTTTGCAAGTGCGGATCGACAATCGTCAGTTGCGTTTGCTCGGCAATGAGAAACGCTCCGGCGCGGTCCACCGCGTCCACCACCACCTTCGACTGTTCGCCGTCGCGCTGCCAGTCGACCGAAAGCTGCTGGTGGTTTCCTTTCCGCATCGCATGCCGAATGACCTGCGCCCAGAACGGTCCAAAATCGGGCCACGCCAACCATTCGGCGGCCCAGCGACTGTGTGCATCACTGGTGAAGGCGACCGTCATTCCCAAGCCATAGCGCCACCAAACCAACAGCGGCTCGCCATTCTCACTCGAGAGGATCCGCTCGCTGGTTGGTTTTGCTCGCGTGACGACATATCCCAACAGTAACGGGGCAAGTTCTAGATCGATATCGGCCAGCACCGGCGTGGGGCGAACGACTTGGGGGAAAAATGGCAGCTCGTTCATCGCCGATTGGCTTGCTTCGATCGTCTCCTTGGCGAACACCTGGGGCACCGCCTGTGGGTCATCGCACACGTAGTGTCGGCCGTTGCCCATCCGAGCCACCTCGGCCAGCAGTTGCTGATCGGCACCGTCCCCCATCGATACAGTGGTGACGGTCATCTGCTGGGCTGCCATCTCTGCGGCCAAACCGACGAAGTCCCCCGATTCCGAAATACCATCGGTCAGCAAGATGCAGTGCTTCAGCTTTGCCTGCGTCGCCGCGAGGGCTTGAAACGCTTCGCTCATCGCGGGATACATGTTGGTGCCACCCCCGGCATCGATCTTGGCGATTTGATCCATGATCGCGCCTCGTTCACCCCCGGGAGTCAGCTCGCTGACCCAGTACGATTCATTGTCAAACGCGATCACCCCGATACTGTCTCGCGGTCCGATCAGTTCCACCGCCGCGGTGGCGGCATCCTTAGCCAACGCGATCTTTTCGCCTCCCATCGATCCGCTACGATCGATCACCAGCACCATCGCAAGACCTGGCTTCTCGCGTTCTTTTTCAAAGTTACTACGGACCGGCAGGATCTCTTCGAGCTGCGTGTTGTAGTAACCGCCCAAACCGAACGATTGGTCGCCACCCAGCATCACCAACCCGCCTCCCAAGTCCTGCACATAACTGCGAATGTGGTCCATCTGCTGCAACGTCATGGCAGTCGCTGGCACGTTGGACAACATTAAACATTCGTAGGCTTGAAGTTCGGCCAGCGTTTGCGGCAGGCCCTCCGGCGGGCGGACGTCGACGGTGATGTCTTGCGAATCGAGCGCCCATCGCAGACCATCGGTTTGATCGACGTTCGAATCGATCAACAAGACGCGCGGCTTGCCCTGTGCATACACCAACGCGGAGGCTTCGTTGTTGTCTAGCAGCGTGTCACCCGTTTCCAAGTCACGCAGCCGAGCGACAAACGCAATCTGTTTCTCATCGGTAACCGTCTGCCGAAAGCGGAACCGGTTCTCGCCCTGCTCGATATCGACGGCCACCGCGTCTTGGTCGCTGACCCGCACATCGCCGCGATACAAATCGATAAACCCACGACTGCTCTGGTTCGCATTGACCACCACTTCCACGAAAAACGGTTCACCCTGTCGGACTTCCGCCGGCGCCTGCACCGCCGCCAACTGGACTTCGGGCGTCGTCCGCACTGGTAGCGGAACGGTGTCGATCGGCATACCCGCCGCGGCAGCCGCAGCGATCGCGTCACCTTGAGTCGCATTGCCGTCGCTCAACAGCACCAGTCGCGGGACATAAGAAGGTGGGATGGCTGCCGCGGCGGTTTGAATAGCCGCCGCGATATCGGTGCCCAATAACGGCGATCTGGCGTCCTTTTCCGCCGCCTTCGACGCGGACGTCTTTGCTGCGTTTGGCCACTCCCGACGCACTGCCTGGGGCTCGGCTCCGTAGGGAACAAAACGGAGGGTCACATCGCCGCGCTGCTCCGCTTCGGCGCGAGCTTGCCGGATAAATGCCTCCGTCACCTCCCGTGCCGCCTCGTCGATACTCTCACTTTGATCAACCGCTAGCACGATCATTTGCCGCGGCGTGGCCGTCAGCAACACCAGTCCTGCCATGGAAACGACGACACAGGTTATGACCAGCCAGCGGATGGCCAGGCTCGCCCACCGCAGCCCTCTCGGCGCATCGCTCAAACTGTGAAAATGGGACCACAACAAAACGGGCAGCGCAGCGGCCAGCAGCCACAGCCATCCCGGTTGCACCCATTCCCATACGTACCCGTTACTCATTCAGTCAACAATCTTTCGTTGAAATAGAAACCATTCGCCAAGCAACAGCCCGAACGCCAGCAACATGCCGTAGATCCGCAGCGGTGGCCCCGAGTGATCGATGCGGTTCTCGCTGGCCAGTTGGACCCCGGCGACCGGGCGCAGGTCGCTCTCTGCACGATTCGACAGATTCACCGCCAACTGCCGCGCTGCACCGACCTCGCCGTCGCGCACCTGCTGAATGGCATACAGCCCCGTTTCGGTCAGCGGACCGATCTGGATGCCTTGCGGATCGGCCGCCAAACGTTGCTCGCGACGCAACGCGTTGTCTGCTTCCTCTCGCTGATCGATCTGCGTCAACCGCCATGTCGAGTTCCCCGCGGCAGGTTCCGGCAAAGGCCAACGCGTCGTCTGGCCGGTCGCTAACGCGGGTTCCAGTTCGGTGTTTGTGTTCGAAAACCAATTCACGGCATTGGCCATTAAAACCGGGAACGCGATCCGTAGCGGCAGGTCACTGTCCAGCAACGGCGTCGACAAGACGACGATGCGGCGGCGAGCAACACCATCGCCGGCCACGCCATTCTCGCCCGTTTCAATCGCCGCCATCACGGTCGCTCCGTCGGTGGTGGTGATCAGCGGAACCCCCTTGCCTTGCAATTCCATCCCGCGTGCCGTAGGCAAAGAAACGTTTTGCAGACGCACATGATGCAACAGCGGATGCGAAATTTTGGGTGGAGCCATCACGGCCGCTGACAATGGCGGCGTCAAGCTCCAGTACGGGCTGTCGCTCGGTGGATCAATGACCAGCAATGGGCCGGCAGGCAGGGGGTCGGGAACGGTCCGATACAGTACCGTCAATCCGTTCGGTGGCGGTGTCGGCAGCGGCTGCACCGAAGCGGTCAAGTCGACTAATGGGATCGCCTGCAGAGCTCTGCTGAGATACACATCCGGTTGCTCGCTGACTAAGTTCACCGGAATGCGGTCGCGCGGCGGCAGCACTGCGCGTGCGACATTGTCGCAGGCCAAAGCGTCATCCGTTTCGATCGTCGCGACCAACACGCCCCCGGCAGCGGCGGCAAATTCCAAGTTCTTTCGCCAAGGGACTCGCGGTCGCAATTCCAGCGGCAGCACGTCGACCAACTGACCGTCTCGTTCCAACGTCAAACGGCATTCGACAATCGTGTCGTCCGAGCGAAAGCTTTCGACTTCGATCAAGGCGGTGTAGCCGATCGGATCTCCAAAGGAACGCCGCGTCTGAAAGCGAGTGATCGCCACGTTGGTGCGTGGGCTGCCGACCGTTCGCAACAGCACATCGGGGGAACGACTGAGTGGCTCTATCGCTTCGGCTGGACCGCAAGCGTCAGTGAACACCACAATATCGCGGCCTTGTTTGTTCGTGATCAGCTTCCTCGCTGTCTCGACAGCGAACGCCAAATCGGCTGGGCTGTCAGTCACGCGTTGCTTCTTTAACGCCTCGCCAATCGTCGGTGCAAAGTCGGTCATGCCGACAATCACCCGCGGAGGACTGGTCGCCAGCACCAACGCGAGCTCATCCCCGGCGCGCATCGACGCGACTTCGTCAGCGGCCCGCGCAACGGCCTGCTGAAACCTTGATCCGTCGCCCTCGATCGCCTGCATGCTGGCCGACGCGTCCAAGACCAGCACCCGCTGGCGCTGGGTCGGTTGAGCCGAACTCCAGAGTGGATCGAGCAGCGACCATACAACCAAGCCAAGGATCAGCAACTGCAGCAGCAAACTGAAGACGTGCCGCAACCGTCGCCCCATTCGCCGCGAGCGTTTTTCTTGGAAGACTTGTTCCCAAAACAGCAGCGTGGCAACGGGACGTTGGCGTGGTCGCGTTTTCAAGAGGAAAAACGCCAGGATCGGGAGTGCGGCGAGCACCCAAATCCAACGGTCGGGAGCAGCAAACGTCGGCATGGCTACCATTTTAGCCGTTCCAAGCCAACTGCGGACCCCAGTAAACCTCAGACGCTAGCCGTGGGCCTCCTAACGCTTACCGTGGGCCGCTGTTGTTCGCCGCGAGCACTCTCTGACACAGTTCCTCTAGGCTATCCACCACCGCCGTGGGGTTCGAGCGCAGCAGCATCGCCTCCCCCTGAGCTCCCGTCGTGATCCCGAACATCATGCCGCAACCGGCGTTGTGCCCCTCGGCAATATCGATTTCCGAATCACCCACTTTGACAACCGCCTCCGACGAGCTCACTCCGGTTAACTCCATCGCTTTGTGAATCATGTCGGGTGCCGGCCGCCCATGCTCGACATCGCTGGCGGTGATCAACGCATCGACATCGGTGCCGACCGTCCAGCCGATCTTTTTTACCAGCCCTTCCGCGGTGGCACGATCGTAACCGGTGTTGAGCGCTACTTTGACACCTTGCTGACGCAGCTTCGCAAACACGACTGTCGCACCTGGTTGTTCGCGCACATCGAGTGCTTCGTACGCCAACGCCAAACGTTGCTTGAAGTCGCCGAAGATACGAGCAACCTCTTCGTCGGTGTGCGGCATCGCGTCGAGGGCCAACACATCGCGAATCGCCTGAGATTTCTCTTTGCCGGCTCCCGCGGCCTGGACCTCTTCCTGCGTGAAGCCGTATCCCGCCGCGTTGATCGCAGCCCGGACCGTTTTGTAAACCACGTTGTCTTCGTCGACAGTCGTCCCAGCCATGTCGAAAACCACTAACTCAACCATGCCAAATCTCTTCTAGGTGATGCTTTGCAAAACCGGCACTACTGGTCATGCCTTTGCCGCCAATGCCGGTCACGATATGAATGTTGTCGTTGATCGTTTCGGTAAAGATGCCAGATGGATCACCCGTTTGACAGTACATGCCGTACCAGGAGGATTGGACATCCCAGGATGCTAGATCGAAAATCTTCCGGCCCTCGTCGATGAAAAACGCGTTGATGTCGTTGCGGAGCTGATAGTCGATGTCGGAAGGTCCGCCGGCCGGCAGGTACTCATGAGAATCGCCCACAATCACCCCGCCGTCCGCTTCTTGCTTGAACAGCAAATGGATGCCCCACTGCGTTGCAAAGTCATCCCGCGGCTCGCCCGCTTTAATGGCTGGCCACGAACGACACTGCGAAAAACTCTCATATCGGCGAATCGACCGACCGGTCAGAATGTTGCCCGGCAATTCCGCTTGCGGCGAGGGCGCGAGCCGCAACATCTGCAGCTTGACCGTTTCCAGGCCACTGTCGCGAAATCGATCGGGAAACAACGTCTGAAAGTCGCTGCCACAACAGACGATCGCCTTGTCTGCCGTGAAGAGCCGACCATCCTGCGTCGCCGCGGTGACTCGCCCACTGCCGCTCGTCGTCAGCTCACGCACACCAGCTCGAAAGTGACTCGCAAACGCCGGCTGTTCCGCCAGAAATCCCAGCAGACGATGGATCATCACGCTGGGGTTTACCGAAATCTCCGCCGGGTAAAACAATCCACCGCGGCAGTAGTCCGCGCGGAGTTGCGGATAACGCGTCCGACATTGCGACGCCGTCCACAGTTCTGACGGGTAGTCCACGTCATGGTCCAGCTCATGCAGTTCCTCCAGCAACGTTCGCTCTTCGTCGTCCGACGCAAGGTAGATGCTGCCCTGTTGCCGGACCGATAGGTCGAAACGGGCCTGCAAAGATTGGTAGATGGCAAGACTCTCGCGACCAAAACGCTGCCAGTGTCGATCCAATCCTGAGGGGACGACCTGCCCAAAGTTCCGCACCGTCGCGCCGCGAGGTGCCGCATCGCGTTCCAACAACACGACGGACAAACCACGCTGCACCGCATGGAAGGCGTGAAAGGCACCCAACACCCCGCCACCGATGACCATCAAATCGAACGCTGCGTCGATCGCGGCTTGCTTGTTTTGAACCATCATTCCCGTGCCGAAAATTCATCGAAGCTTCTTGGAACCTTAACGTAATAGTATCCGCTAAGCAGCACGGTAATGGCTAGGGAAGTCAGCGAAACGCTCACCGCTGCCCAAATCATAAGATTCAGAAAATCGACTTCACCTGAGGTGGAGTTCCGGAACAACATGATCGCCACATACACCAA
>Ga0102938_10001252_pt1 | contig 19158 bp, 11 predicted proteins | sample SalPonR2_B_D2_MG_FD_84516 | JGI IMG/M metagenome (GOLD analysis project Ga0102938, IMG submission 84516) | Salt pond soil microbial communities from South San Francisco under conditions of wetland restoration - Salt Pond MetaG R2_B_D2_MG | ecosystem: Environmental > Aquatic > Marine >...
CCTGCATCGGCGAGGAGGTCGGTGACGTAGGGTATGCGTGGCGGCTCGTCTGGATGCAACATATTCCAACGCTGCTCTGACTTTCCCTCTCGCTGCAGCTCATTAACGCTGGTCAGGCTCCACACGTCCGCTGCTACCTGGTATTCACTTTCAAGAATTTCAGCGGCCGCCTCCACCTCGCGCAGAATGGTTCCCCCTCCCAGCAGTTGGACCCGCAGCTCACCCACCACACGCGACTGCCGGAGGCGGTACATACCCTTGATAATGCCATCTTCCACACCCTGCGGCATTTCGGGCTGCAGATAGTTCTCGTTCATCGTGGTGATGTAGTAGAACTTGTTTTCTCCATCGGCAAACATGCGCCGCAAGCCATCCTGAATAATGACGGCAAGCTCGTAGGCGTAGCAGGGATCATAGCTGACGCAGTTGGGAACGGTACTCGCGAGCACCAGGCTGTGGCCGTCCTGATGTTGCAGGCCCTCGCCATTCAGCGTGGTGCGACCCGCGGTGCCGCCCATGAGGAATCCGCGTGCCTGACTGTCGCCCGCGGCCCAGGCAAGGTCGCCAATGCGTTGGAACCCGAACATCGAATAAAAAATATAGAACGGCACCATCGGATAGTTACTGGTGCTGTAGGAGGTGGCCGCCGCAAGCCAGGCGGAAAACGCCCCCGCCTCGTTGATGCCCTCCTCCAGAATCTGGCCCTGGATATCCTCTTTGTAGAACATCACCTCGCCCGCATCGTGCGGCGTGTAGCGTTGGCCCACAGACGAATAGATACCCAGCTGGCGGAACATGCCCTCCATGCCAAACGTTCGCGCTTCATCGGGCACGATGGGCACCACTCGCTCGCCGATGTCCTTGTCCTTGGCCAGCGTGGAGAGTATGCGCACGAAGGCCATGGTCGTGGATATTTCGCGCTTGCCGCTGCTTTCCAGCAGCTTGGAGAAAGCCTCCAGCGATGGCACCTTGAGCGGCTCCATACGCGCGCGTCGCCTGGGGATGAAACCGCCCAGTTCCTTGCGTCGCTCGCGCATGTAGCGCAGCTCCGGGCTGTCCTCGGGGGGCCGGTAATACGGCACGTCTGCCAGATCTTCATCGGAAAGAGGGATGGCAAATCGGTCCCGGAAGGCTTTCAAACTATCCGTATCGAGCTTTTTCAGCGCGTGGGTCTCGTTGTCGGCCTCACCATCCTTGCCGGTACCATAGCCCTTCACGGTCATCGCCAGAATGACGGTGGGCTGCCTGGACTCCTGCACCGCCCTGGCGTACGCGGCATACACCTTGTAGGGGTCATGCCCGCCGCGATTCAGGTACATGATATCGTCGTCCGACAGGTCCTCCACCAGTTCCAGCAGTTCGGGATACTTGCCGAAGAAATGTTCCCGCGTGTAGGCGCCACCCTTCTGTTTATAGTTCTGCAATTCGCCGTCGCAGACCTCATCCATGCGCTTCTGCAGCAGGCCGGTGGTATCGCGTTCCAGCAGCGGGTCCCAGAGCCGGCCCCAGACCACCTTGAGGACATTCCAGCCGGCACCGCGGAAAACTCCTTCGAGTTCCTGGATGATTTTTCCGTTGCCGCGAACCGGGCCATCCAGGCGCTGTAGATTGCAATTCACTACAAAAATCAAGTTACCGAGATGCTCCCGCCCCGCGAGCGAGATAGACCCGAGTGACTCCGGCTCGTCGCATTCACCATCACCCAGGAAACACCAGACGTTGCGGTCACCGTGGTCAAGGAGACCCCGATCCTGCTGATACTTCATGACACGCGCCTGGTAAATGGCCTGGATAGGCCCCAGACCCATGGACACGGTGGGGAACTGCCAGTAGTCGGACATCAGCCAGGGGTGCGGATAGGAAGACAACCCGCGCCCGTCCACCTCACGACGAAAATTGTCGAGCTGCTCCTCGTTGATCCGCCCCTCGAGGAAGGAACGCGCGTACATGCCCGGTGCGCTGTGGCCCTGGTAAAAGACGAGATCTCCCGGATGGCCGTCGTCAGTGCCGCGGAAAAAGTGGTTGTAGCCGATATCGTAGAGCGTGGCGCTTGAGGAAAAACTGGAGATGTGCCCACCCAGTGCTTCGTCGTTGTCGTTGGCACGCATTACCATGGCCATGGCATTCCAGCGTACCAGCGAGCGAATGCGCCGCTCCATAAAGAGATCGCCGGGCAGGGGCTTTTCCTCCTCCGGTGCGATGCTGTTGGAAAACGGGGTGACGATCGCCGGGGGCAGTTGGAGGCGCGCTTCGATCGCATGTTTGGCCAGTTCGAGAAGCAGGAAGGAGGCGCGTTCGGGACCGGCATACCTGACCACCCCATCCAGCGCGTCCAGCCATTCCCGCGTTTCCAGTGGATCCGTGTCTTCATTCATAACCGCATTTACCTTCTGAACCGCGCGCTGTGATGGAGGAAGTTTGTGAGTTTCATTTAAGAACCATTGGCGTGCTCAACAGAGGGCTCCGCTTCGGGTCGATAATCCGCTCAAGCCGTGTTCACTGGTTGCCGCGATTTCCTCAGGATAGTAGCGCAGGCGCCCTGCCGAGTCATTATGGTTCTATTTTAGAACTTATTTATCAGGCGGGTGAATTGCAGATGCCAGGCCCCGGGTGGCTGGCACGCGCCGCCGCCCGGGGCCCGGTTACCACTTGTCAGTGCACGGTGTAGGCACCGGTCGTTTCCTGCTTTAACGCTTCAGCCGAATCGAAGGATCGCGCCTCGCGTGCCGGCAACAAGCCGAAGCGTCCGGGAGCAACAACCTGCAGGGAATGCCGCTTCTGCAGAAAGACGCGCGCGTAGTATTCCCGCCAGTCTTCAAGACTCAGGCTCTCGACCGCGGCGGCGAGCGTTTCCCGGCCATCGAATTCGTAGCGTCCGCGCGCAATGGAACGCCAGTAAAACTGCGCGCGCTCATGCAGATTCTTGTCCGGTCGCAAAATGTCACTCACCAGGGCTCTTTGATGCCGCCCGAACTGGGCTTCAGTCAATGTCGGCGATACACCTGCCATGAAGGCTTCCATCGCACCGGCAACGGCGGCGGCATCCTTGCGCGGCGACTGGACCAGCATGACCACACCGGGCACCCCTTTCTGTGACCAGCTGAACGCCGCCACCACATAACCCAATTGCTGCTCAGTGCGCAACTGCTGAAAAAAGCCGGACTTCATAATCTGCCCCGTGAGCGCGGTGGCGGCGCGGTCTGCCCAGGTGTCTCCCGCGCCCTGCAGGTACCAGGCCAGCACCGAGTCATCGTGCGGCACCTCCACAACGTATCGCAGCGGCTCACCAGCCGCCAACTTCAGCACTTTTGCCGGCATCACTTCAGCGACAGGTTCTTCTCCCAGCAACTGCCCCAGCATCTGCGCAACACGCGCGGTAGTGGCTGGCTCATGATTACCGTAAATCAGCACCTCGGCCTTTGCCTGGCGCCAGAATTGCTCCGCGTAGTCCAGCATGTCCTGCAGGTCGACCTCCTTCAGGACTGCGATCATTGCCGCCTCGCCCCACTCTCCGTAGCGCAAGGCCTCGCTGAGGTCATCCATAACCTGGCTGCTGGGTCGTTTGGCAACCGAGTTCTCAAATGCCCGTATCAGGTCAGAGCGAATATTCTCAAAGCGCTGCGCATCGAATGACGGCGCCTGGGTCGCCTCCAACAACTGCTCCAGCAGTACCAGTTGCCTGTCGTTATAACCGCTGAGCCGCAAACCGATCCCCCGCGTTTTCTTGTCAAACCCGAACTGCAGGCCGGCAAGTCGCGCAGGGTAAGAGAACTCATTGACGGCGTCGGTCAGCACGGCCGTGTACAGGCCAGCCAGGGCCGCCTGGCGGGGACTGTGGCCGAGGGCACTTGAGCGAAAGTTGATGTAGACCGTTCCCCGGGGCACGCGGAACTCTGCGTCGGGCATATACCAGATTTTCTGCCGTGCGGCCTCGAACGCGACCTTCGGCACGTCCGGCAAGGGCGTGGGCAGGCTCACAAGCGACACGTCCTCGGCGATAAACACGTTCGGCTCCGGTAGCTGTAACTTTGCGGCTGCCGGGTCATCGGCGCTCACCGTGGCGGCGCCGACCTGCAGATCCCGCTGCGAGTAGGGAACAGCATAGTGCCGGGACACGGTATCCACGGTGGCCCCTGCATCGCTGAGCATTACCAGTGCATTGTCGGGCCGGAGGTACGCCATAAGCTCCGCGAGAGCCGCCTGGTCGTAATCGCTCATCATATACGGGCCGCGCAAAACGTCACGGGGAGCGTAATAGTGCATGCCATTTGCCAGCGCTGTGACGTAGCTCGTCGGGTTGCCCGGTTCACGGAAGCGAAAGCTGAGGTCTGCCAGTTGCGCCTGCTCCCGGTATATCCACTCCTGCGGCCCCTCTTCGCGCAACATATCCAGATAGGTAAAGACCAACTGCAAAACTCTCTCTTGCTCCGCGACTCCTTTCTCCGTCAGCGTGATGTTCACACTGAACATGGACCCGCCGCGCCAGGCCAACGCGCCACCGGCACCAAGGCTTTCCGCCAGACCCTCTGCCTTCAGCAGTGAAAGCAGGCTGCCCTTCCCTTCGTGGCCCACCAGGTTACCGATGTAGGACACGGGCTTCGAGCGGTAGTTATCGCGGTAATCCGGTATCGGAAAAGCCACTTCAATCTCCCTGAGCGTGGCCAGCGGCTGCACCTGCACAAGCGTGGGCAGACTGCCCTCGGTAAACAGCGGCGCCTCGATTTCCGTATGCACGAATTCCTGGTTGGGTACTGCGCTGAACATGGGTGTGACCAGTGCTTCGAGTTCGTCCAGCGATTCATTGCCCAGTACAGCCAGGCGCATGATATTGGCCGAGTAGTAAGTGTCGTAGAACTGGATCAGTTCGTCGCGAATGCTGGAACTCTCTCGATCCGCCAGGGTTTCCAGGCTGCCCACAGAAAACTGGCTATAAGGATGTTCCGGGTTCATAACCTCCTGCAGCACATCCAGGTTGCGACGGCCATCGCTCTTGAGCCCCATCTGGTATTCCGCCTCAACCGCCTGCTTTTCACGATCCACGTACTGGGCGTCAAAACGTGGCGCAATAAAGAACTGTGCGAAGCGATCCAGCGCCTCGGGAAAGTGTTCGGCATTAACATCAAAGAAGTAGTTGGTGTGGTCGAAACTCGTATAGGCGTTACGCGTACCGCCATGCTCGGTGATGTACTCTTCATACTCGGCGGCATCCGGATATTTGTCGGTGCCAAGGAACAGCATGTGCTCGAGAAAGTGCGCCAGGCCGCCACGCCCGGGCGGGTTGTCACCGCTACCCACCATGACCGACAGCGATGCGGCCGCCTTCGGGGAATCCGGTGCCGATATCAACAACACTTCCAGCTCATTCGGAAGCGTCACAAGACGATAGGCGTACTTGTCGTTGTCGCTCTGAATCGGCTGCGGCACGCCTCCAGGTGTGGTTGCGCAGGCCGCCAGCAGCAGAAAACCCAGCAAAAAAACAGGCAGCCGCGGCGCAAGGCCGCGGGAAAAATTCATCGACATCAACTACTCCATCACGTCCATCAGACCTGGGCATCCACAGCCGCCGTGGTATCGGAGCGGGGCCAGGCGTTCAATACCGCCTTGATCAGGGTGGCCAGCGGGATGGCGAAGAACACCCCCCAGAACCCCCAGATTCCACCAAAAAAAAGCACCGCCAGGATGATCGCAACCGGGTGCAGGTTTACCGCCTCGGAAAACAACAAAGGTACCAGAACGTTGCCGTCCAGAATCTGGATAATGAAATAGACCGCCACCAGCCAGTAAAATTCACTGCCCATGCCCCACTGGAAAAATGCCACAGCCACCACCGGCACCGTCACCAGGGCAGCGCCGATGTAGGGAATAATGACGGAGAGACCCACCACCAGCGCCAGCAGCGCAGCATAGTTGAGCCCGAGCCACACAAAGGCGAAGTAACTGACTCCGCCCACGATCAACACCTCCAGTGCCTTGCCCCGCGCGTAGTTCGCCACCTGTTGATCCATTTCATGCCAGATTTGCCTGAGCAGCGGACGGTGGGTGGGTAGAAAACTGCCCAGCCAGCCAAGAATGGCTGCTCTATCCTTCAGGAAGAAAAACACCAGCATGGGAATCAGGACCATATACACCAGCACCGTCAGCAACCCCGGAATGGAAGCAAGCGTGCGCGCAAACAGCGCCTGTCCCAACCCGGCAAATTGCGACTGGGCGGCAGTGATGATCTCGCCGAGTTGCTGCTTGGTGAGCACATTGGGGTAGCGCTCCGGCAACACACCGAGAAACTGCCTGGCCTGCTCCAGCATGCCGGGCATCTCGCCCGCCAGGCTGATGAACTGGCGCCAGACGAGCGGCAAGAGAACCAGGCTGACGCCGAAGAAAAACCCCACGAAGGCAAGGTAGGAGATAGCGACAGACACCCATTCCGGCAACCCGAGGCCGCGCAAACGGCCCGCCAATCCCTGTGCCAGGTACGCCAGGACAAGCGCCGCGAGAACCGGTGCGAGAACGTAGCCGATGGTCATCAACAGCACCACCGCGACTATCAGCAGCACCAGCAGAAGGATCGACTCCTCCTCAAAGAAATACCGCCGATACCATTTTTCAAAAATCTCGAGCATCAGTCGTTTCTCATCCGCACCGGGCGGACACCTGTGGGTATTGCCGCAGAATGTATCGCCCTGTCAGCTTTTTTCAAGCAGGAAGCTGTAAACCCCGTCAGCCTGCTCGCTTGCCAGCAACAGATTACCCGACTGCTCGGCAAAAACGCGGAAATCGCGCACGGAACCGCTGTCTGTGGCCAGAACCTTCACCCGCTCGCCGGACTCCAAGGCATGCAAGGCACGCTTTGCTTGTAAGAGTGGTAGCGGGCACTCAAGCCCGATGGCATCCACGACGGTGACTCCGGAGTCGCTCATTGCTGGTATCGGCGCTGGGCAAGGAAACATCAGTATACGGGATACGGCAGCCCGCTTGAACTTTCATCGCATCGATGGCTCCAACCGTGAGATTCCTGTTCTGAACTCGCATCAGTGCAGTACAATGCGGGCGAAACCATCTTCAATGAGTGATTCCGACACAGTGTACAATTTGTGCTGGCTGGCAGTGCAGGCGCGCCGCGCCGTCGCAGTTGTGGCGTTGTCGCTGACTGTCGCCTCGTCATCGTTTGCCAATAACGACGAACTCAAGCTCCCCGCGCTGGGCGAATCCGGCTCGAGTCTGTTTTCATCCGAGTTTGAACACCAGTTGGGGCGAGCGTGGCTGCGCGCCTTCCGCAGCCAGGCGCCCGTCATAGACGATCCCTTGATGTTTGACTACCTGGAAGATCTCATTTACCGGTTGGTCATCCACAGCCAGCTTCAGGACCGGCGCGTTGAACTGGTAGTCGTCGACAACCCTGCCATCAATGCGTTTGCCGTGCCGGGCGGGGTTATTGGCGTGCACAACGGCCTGCTCCTGTGGGCGCAATCAGAGGACGAACTGGCAACGGTGCTGGCCCACGAGCTCGCTCACCTCAGCCAACGGCACTTTTCTCGCGGCGTTGAATTCCAGAAGAAGCAGCAGCCGCTGGCGCTGGCGGCCATGCTGGCGAGCCTGGTTATCATGGCCACGGCGGGTGGCGATGCCGGAATGGCGGCTCTGTCTGCTACCCAGGCGGCCACCCAGGATTCCGCGCTACGCTACAGCCGGAGCAATGAACAGGAGGCTGATCGCATAGGTATGCAGACAATCGTGGAAGCCGGCATGGACCCAAACGCCGCCCCCGCGATGTTTGAACGGATGCTGCAGGCCTCGCGCTATGCCAGCTCCAACCGGTTGCCCGAGTTTTTGCGCTCGCACCCGTTGTCTGAAAACCGCATCGCCGATACCCGCAACCGGGCTCGGCAGTACCCGAAGCAGATTCGCCCGGCCAGCCTGAACTATCAACTCATGCGCGCGAGGGCTGCAAACCAGCTCGCGAACACGCCGGAGGAAGCCGTGCAGACCTTCCGCGGGGAACTCGAGGGGAAATCAGTCTCGCGGGAAGCCACCACCTACGGCCTCGTACTCGCACTGACCGACGCGGGCCGACCCGACGAGGCGAGCCTTGAACTGGACAGCATCTGGTCGAAGAGCCCGGAGAGAATCGAGTACATCATCGCCGCTGCCGAGATCGACATGGCGCGCAACAAACCGGGCAGAGCTGCGGACATCCTCGCCGACAAGCTGGAGGTCTCGCCGGGGAATCACCCGCTTACCATGACCTATGCCAAGGCGCTGATGCAGAACCAGCAACCACACATCGCCGAAGAGGTATTGCTTGCGCAGAGCAGGCGACGTCCGGACGACCCCGGATTATGGTATCTCCTGGCGGAGGTACAGGGTCTGGCAGGCAACATCGCCGGGCTGCACCTGTCCAGGGCGGAGTACTTTATTCTCAACGGTGTACTGGATGCCGCGCAAAAACAACTCAACTATGCGCTAAAACTGACAGAGGATGATTACCCAACCACCGCACGCATCCAACAACGGCTGCGGGACATTGCCGAACTCAGAGCGCAGCTGAAAAATTTCTGAACGCGAGGCCGCAGGGTCACGCGTTGCCGAGCACCGGGGCGTTCAGTTCCGCAGCGAAATCCAGCATGCGTCGTAAAGGCACCATCGCGCGCTCAGCCAGCGCGGGATCGACAAAAATCTCGTTGTCGTCGCGCTCAAAAACTCCCGCCAGACGCTCCAGATCGTTCATTGCCATCCAGGGACAGTGCGCGCAACTCCGACAGGTGGCGCCGTTGCCCGCCGTGGGCGCGATAATGAACTCCTTGTCGGGGTTCAACTGCTGCATCTTGTAGAAAATACCCTTGTCGGTAGCGACGATAAACTGCCGGTTCGGCATCTCGGTTGCAGCGCGGATAATCTGTGTAGTCGAACCGACGCGATCGGCGACATCTATCACGGCCGCGGGGGATTCCGGGTGCACCAGCACGGCAGCCTCGGGATACACACGCTTGAGATCGAGAATACCCCGCGCCTTGAACTCTTCGTGTACGATGCAAGCGCCCTCCCACATGAGGATGTCCGCACCGGTTTGTGAGCGGACGTAATTCCCCAGGTGCTGATCCGGTGCCCAGATGATTTTTTTACCCTGATCTGCCAGATGCTCAGCCACATCCAGCGCGATACTCGAGGTAACAACCCAGTCTGAACGCGCCTTCACCGCCGCTGAGGTATTGGCATACACCACCACGGTGCGATCCGGGTTGGCATCACAAAACGCGGAAAACTCGTCGATGGGGCAGCCAATATCCAGCGAACAGGTGGCTTCCAGGGTTGGCATGAGCACGCGTTTTTCCGGCGTGAGTATCTTTGCGGTTTCACCCATGAACTTGACGCCCGCCACGATCAACGTGGTTGCGGGATGTTCGCGACCAAAGCGCGCCATTTCAAGGGAATCTGAGACGCAACCACCGGTCGCCTCTGCGAGCGCCTGAATGGCGGGCGATGTGTAATAGTGCGCGACGATTACCGCGTTTTCTCGTTCCAGCAGCGCACGGATACGACTGCCCAGCTCGCGCTCCTGCTCGGGCGTAAGTTCAGCCTGCTCTGCCTGATCCAGATGCGACTGCACCTGCAGGCGAATTGCTTCGAGTTTGTCTGTGGCGATACTCATGCGACTAACGTAATCCGTAAAACCTCTATTTTACCACGATTTGGCAGCGCCATAATTGTTCTCTATGCTGTCTCACACCTACTGAACGAAGGGATATACGGTGGCATACGACTACGTAAAAACCCGGCGCGAGGACGTAACGCCGATCAAGGAAAGTCAGGTCCCGATCGCGCGGTTTTTCATTCGCTGGGCGACCCGCCTGCAGGTGGCGGTTTTCCGCGCGACCAAAGGGCGCTTGATGAACAAGTTCATCGGCGGTTACCCGGTGTGCGTGGTGACCACGCGAGGCGCCAAGAGTGGAAAGACCCGGCGAATTGCGCTGATCCACCTGCCCTACGGCGAGAGCAAGCTGCTGGTCGCCTCGCAGGGCGGTATGCCCAGCAATCCGCTGTGGTACTACAACATCAGGGCCAACCCCGACATCCAGATCATGGTCGATGGGGCAGAAAAATCCTATACCGCAAGGCAGGTCAGCGACGAAGAAAAGGCTGATTTGTGGCCGCACCTGCTGTCGCTGTACCCGGATTTTGACGAGTACCAGGCGCGCACAGACCGCAACATCCCGGTATTTCTCTGCAGCCCCGCCAGCGGCTGATCAGTAAAAACGGCAACAACACCCGGGCGCAGGCCGCCAAAAGCGCTCGCGGGTTCTGCAACTCACGAATCGTTCATCCAGCCTGGCCAGTCCCGGGAGAGACGGGCAGTCCAGTTCGGCGTGCGGCCCTCCGCATAGGCGAGGCCACCTTCTGTGGCATCACTCGAAGTCATACTGAAATTGAGCGCACGGGACTCCAGGGCGGCCACCTCATGCATGTCTGCATCCAGCCCGCGCCACAATAAGCGCTTGTGTGCGGCCACTGCAAAAGGCGCGCAGTTAACAGCAATATCGCGGGCTATTTCGAGCGCGCAGTCAAGCACCTGGTCTGCGACCAGGTTGCGCGTCGCCAGCCCCCAGGCTACCGCTTCCTCTCCACTGAGCCGCGGGGCGCGAACCAGCAACTCAAAGGCGCGTTCGAACCCAACGAGCCGCGGTAGCAGGTATTCCATCGCGAAGTCCGTCACCACTCCCCGGCGGGCCTGCAGGAAACCGTACTTGCCTTCATTCGCGAAAATTCGCATGTCACATTGCATCGCGATGCCCAGGCCGGCACCCACTGCATGGCCGTTGCAGGCAGCTATTACCGGCTTGCGCACTTCCCACGCCTGCATGTCGAGCGGGCAGGAGTTTATTTCCCGTGACTGCAGCGAACCATCAAAGGTAGCCTCCCCGGCCGTCATATCCGCACCGGCGCAAAACGCCTTGCCCGCGCCAGTTACGATGACGACTCGAACGTCGTCATCCTCGTCGCAACGCCGGTAAGCGGCGCTCAAACCGTCTATCAGCCCGCTCGAGAGAGCGTTGTAGACGTGCGGGCGATTAAGCGTGAGCACCGCCACCCCATCATCCACCTGGACCTGCAATTCTTCGTTCACTGAGCACTCCCTGGGTATTCATTTTCAGCCTAGAGCAGCCCCGACCCCAGGCAATGGCCTGGTGGGCCAGGATTGACTGCCACTTTCTGCGCGCCTGACTCCGATCCTGACACTCCGCGCCAGGCGCAAGCGTCAACGATCACCCGGTTTGGTAATTTGCCATAAATATTTACTAGAATTTCTCTAAGTTATTCCGTATAACCTACTGTAATACCTAATAATAACCTGTCGTACTGGCCGCGACTTTTGCCGCCTGGACAGCCGATTGACCGCCTGCGCTGCAGGCACGCCGTATAGGGCACCCGGGACCTGTAAGTGGAACAGCAGACAATACTGATATTCTCTGAGGACAAGGCAGATCACCTTGTGTTGTCCACCTGCCTGGAGCGCGCGCAGCCCGATCGCTTTCGCCTGGCCTCGCCAGAGTCGTTCAAGCGGCCGCTGGAAGCGCTACTGGACCCGATGATAGATGCTGTCATTATGGCCTACGGTCCGGAAACCGAATACCTGTTGCGACTTGCCAGCAAGCACGATGCCCGTGCTCCGCTGGTATTGCTGCTGGATTCCGAGGACAGCGCGCTGATAGCGCGGCTGCGGGAACTCGGTGCACAGGACTACCTCGTGCGCGGCCAGTTACAGGACGGCCTGGTACACCGGGTACTCGATTACAGCATCCAGCTAAAGCTGGCCCGGGAGAAAATCCAACAGCTTTCAAACCGTGACCCGCTCACCGGGGCGCTCAATCGCACGGGCTTCAGGGCCCACCTGGAGCGTGCGATGGGTCGCTCTGAACGTTACGGCTTCAACACCGCCCTGCTCTATATCAACATAGACCAGTTCGCCAACATCAATGACCACTATGGTGAAGAAGACGGCGACATCATGATCAAATCGATCTCTCGCCGCCTGATTAACAAGATGCGCAATACTGACAGCATCGCGAGGTTGGGCGGCGATGAGTTTGCGGTAGTGCTCGAGGACGTTTCCTCCGCCGATACGGTCGAACTGATCGCCGAGAAAATGCTGAAATCGATTTCGGCGCCCATGATTCTGAGCGATCAGCAAGTCACGGTGGAAGCCAGTATCGGCGCGGCTATTTACCCGGACGATGGCGTGGAATTTCCCGAACTCGTGGAGCAGGCGCGCAGCGCAATGCAACAGGCCAAGACTATTCCGGGGGGCCGTTTCGTGCGCTACTCCGACAAACTCACGTTCGACGTGGCCGGCAACAACTCTCTTGCGGCCCAGCTGCGCTCCGCTGTGCGCAAAAACCAGTTTGAGCTGCACTATCAGCCGCGGGTAGACCTGAATAACGGGCAACTGGTCGGGCTTGAGGCATTGCTGCGCTGGAACCACCCCGAACGCGGGCTGATCTCCCCGGGCGAGTTTCTCTCGGCCTGCGAAGATATGGGCCTGATGAAAACCATTGGTTACCAGGTAATTCAGCACGCCTGCAACGCGCAGGTGTGGTTGGCTCACGAGCGTCTGCAGCAGGTGGACGTGGCTGTGAACATCTCATTCTCACAGATTCAGGAAGACCGATTTGTAGACATTGTCAAAGACATCATTACCCGCAGTGGCGCCGATGCCTCACGCATTGAGTTTGAATTGACTGAATCCACCATCCTGAAGAGTCCCGGCGCGATCAAGGAACGAATGGACGAATTGCGCGCCCTCGGCATCTCGTTCTCACTGGACGATTTCGGAACCGGTTTTTCGCAGTTGTCGCATCTCACACAACTGCCGATTTCTGCGCTGAAAATAGACCAATGCTTTGTGCGCGAACTGCCACACAACGAACACCAGGAGGCCGTTTGCACGATGATCATCGAAATGGGACGGCGCCTGGGCATGCTCGTTGTCGCCGAAGGCGTGGAGACACACGAACAACTCGAGTTTCTGCGCGACAACCATTGTGAGCAGGTACAAGGGTACTACTACAGTCCGGCCATACCCCTGCAACAACTACCGCGCTTCGTGCAGGATCAGGGCATAAAGCGACGCGAGCAGTTGTTGTCCTAGCGCGAGCGATTGCCCGACACCCGGTGGGCGACGCTAAAACGCTACGCGATTTCTACCCGCTTTCTTTGCCTGATATAACCTGGCATCAGCCTGCTTGATCACCGCTTGCGCATCAGGCGTATCTGCACTGTGCTCCGCTACACCCACGCTAACCGTCACTGCCACTTCATCGCTTGCAATGCGGGTTGCACCGCGACGCCGGGAACCTTCACGGCTGCGCCGCGGACGCCGCATGCGATCGCGCAACAACATGCGGTAGTTGGCGATTTCCTCGCGCAACCGGTTCAAAGGCTCGATGCATTCATCTACCGACCGCCGAGGAAAGACCAGGCAGAACTCCTCCCCGCCGTACCGATAGGCCGTGCCTCCGCCCTCCACATCGCGCAGCCGCGAAGCGACCAACCTCAGCACCTCATCGCCCACATCGTGCCCGTGCGTGTCATTAAACCGCTTGAAATAGTCGATATCCAGCATGGCGATGGCGTAGTGTCGCCGGAGTGTGCGCAAGCGCTCATTCAGCGCACGCCGCCCTGGCAAGCCGGTTAACTCATCGCGGTAGGCCATGGCGTGCGAACTCCTGATAGAACCCCACAGCAGGATCAGCGAAGCAGCGATGCCCAGCACCACCGAAATCATTGCAAAGTGTAACTGGGCCAGCGTCAGCGATGCCGCAAAAGCGGCCCCAAGAATTGCCACATCGGTGTCTTCGTCACGCAAGGTGACCAACAGGACCCCGGCGACGGTGACTACAGCGACAAGCAAACTGGCGCCGCGCGATAATACATAGCCGTCCCAGGGCCAGGCGGCGTAGTAACGCGCCGCGGCCTCACTGTTTTGCGGCAGCAGCGGTAGTAAATAGAAAACGGCTGACACCAGCAGCAGTAACCCGGCGGCTATACCCAGCGCATGCAGATTAGCCACACCCCGCTCGGGAACCAGCAGCAGGTACAGCGCGACTAACGGTATAGCCAGGCTCAGAACCAGGAAAACATGGGATGCCCGGGCGTCGGACAGGCTCACCTGCAAGTGCCTGTTCACCAGCCAGTAGAATACAGCAACCGCGATTGAAGCAAACAGCAGCCTCCCCCGGTTGAACTGATATGCCACCAAAATCGCGACCAGGCACAGTAGATACGGGAGGTTTTCCAACACCAGCTGCCACTCCTCTCCCGAGGAGAGAACTTGCGGCCTGAGCCATAGCGCCGCGAGAATGAGTAGTGCGGGCACAACAAGCTTCAGTAACGCCGCCGGATACCACTGCATGAACTGGGGTTTCCTCCATGAAAACAGTCGCAGAAGGACAACTCTCCCCCTGCCGGCACCGCCGACCAGGCCGAATTTGACTAGGCGCGACGACCCAGTAATGATAGCCTAGAAACCTCTCGAAACGCATTGATTGCGGTAGCCGATGTCCAATTCCGAAAACGATCGACACCAGGCGAAAATACTGGTCTGTGACGACGACCAGAACGTTCGGTTGCTCACAAGGCAGTGCCTTGAGGCCGAAGGCATGCTGGTGGTTGAGGCGTCCGATGGGCTCGAAGCAATAGACATGTTTGTACGTGAGAGACCTGACCTGGTGTTCCTCGACGTGGAAATGCCGGGTATGACAGGCCTCGAGGCCTGCCAACGTATTCGAGAGCTGCCCCAGGGCGAGTCTATTCCCATCATGATCGTAACCGGCTCGGACGATCGCAGCTCGATCGACCAGGGATTTGAAGCAGGCGCGACCCAGTACAAGACCAAGCCCGTGAACTGGTCTCTGCTCGGCAGAGATGTACAGTACATGCTGCGCGCCAGCAATGCGTTCAATTCGCTCAAGCGCCAGGAAGATCGCCTGCGTTACCTCGCCTACTACGATCCGCTGACCAACCTGCCGAACCGGCGCAGCTTCAACGAACAGTTGAATCGAATCCTGAAGCGTGCGCAGCGGCATAAAGAGTCGGCCGCCTTGCTGTTCATTGACCTCGACCATTTCAAACGCATTAATGACTCGATCGGTCACGCTCGCGGAGACCGCCTGCTGGTGGAGATCGCGCGAAGGCTGACCTCGGAATTGCGCGAAGACGACGCTATCAATTATTTCAGTGAAGCCAGCGCAATCGAGAGAGATGAAGACAGCACGTTAACAGAGATAGCAAGGCTGGGCGGCGACGAGTTCACCGTGGTGCTGTCTGATGTCTCCGATATCAACGATATCGAGAAGGTCGCCAGGCGTATTCTCGACAGCCTCTCGCAACCGATTGCACTGCAATCCCATAACCCGGTGGTAACGCCCAGCGTGGGCATAGCGCTTTATCCCCAGGACGGAAAAGATGCAGACACGCTGGTACGCAACGCTGACACCGCCATGTATGTGGCAAAGGCCGAAGGACGCGCCTGTTACCGTTTTTACAACGAGGAGATGAATGCGAAAGCTGTCGAACAGCTCAAGATGGAGGAGGAGCTGCGCGACGCAATGCGCAATCACGAACTCGAATTGCGCTACCAGCCACAAATAGACTGCAAGACCGGACGAGTCGTCAGCATGGAAGCACTCGTGCGGTGGAAACACCCCCAACGAGGTATGGTATCTCCCGTTGAGTTTATACCCGTTGCAGAAAGCACTGGCCAGATAATCGAGCTGGGTGAGTGGGTGATGGACGAAGTAGCCCGCAATTGCCTTTACTGGGATGATTTGGGCCTGAAATCGTTTCGCGTTTGCGTCAACATTTCTCCATTGCAGTTCAACCAGAAAAATCTCCCACAGTGGGTCGGCGAGTTCCTGGATCGTTCCGGGCTGCCCCCCGAACGACTGGAACTGGAACTCACCGAAAGCGCGATCATGACCGATGCCGAGACAAATATTGCCCGGCTTAGAGAACTCAAGGCCCTCGGGGTAGATCTTGCGGTTGACGATTTCGGGACGGGCTACTCTTCCCTTAGCTACCTGAAACGCTTCCCGATCGACACACTCAAGATCGACCAGAGTTTTGTCGCTGACCTGGACACCCCGGACGGCGCAGCGATAGTCGATGCCATTCTAGCGTTGGCCAGAACGCTGAACCTTCGGGTGATCGCAGAAGGTATCGAGAATGAGTACCACCTGTCCTATCTGGTGCGCAACCACTGCGATTTGCTGCAGGGTTTCTACTTCGCGAGGCCGCTTTATCCCGAAGACGTTCCCGCCATGCTGCAGGAAAATTTCTCACAGCATATTCGTCAGGTCGTAGATAACCAACTCAAGAAAGTCGTCGACAACTAAGCGATATCCCCGATGGAACGTGGCAAGCTCGCAGCGACTCTATCCGCAGCATGCCTTCTCTACCTACAGCCTTTACAGGTTGCTGGCGAAGAAGATCTGCACGTGCTGCTACAGGGAGAGTCCGCCGCGGAGATTGCCCGCACGGTAGAGGAACACGGCGGCGCCATTACCCACCACCTGCATATAATCAACGCTATTGGCGCAAGAATGACCCGCGAGCAGCTAGATGAAGTCCTGCTTAGCGGCGTTGTGCGCCAGCATATGGACGACCTGGGCGAGGAGGACCCACCAGAGGAAGACGACGCGGAATGCCGGGTACGCGGTCAGATCGAAATAGGCATGCAAGCCAACCAGCTCACCTGGCCCCTCTACAATAAGAAGCCGGAACCCGCGATCATGCAGACGCTTGAGCTATCATGGCCCGAAGCCCTTGGCGATATCGCATACCTGCGGATTGGTGAGGCGGACATTCCCGTCGACCGCGCTGATCAGGCGCAACCCGGCACGTTGAAACTCGGTTTCTCGCGAGATTCAGGGCCCGTCATCGCTGTACGTGAAGACCTGACTGTCGCCTTTACAGCCAATCAGGACCAGCGCCCACTGGGAAGCTTTCAGCAAAGTGACTTCACGTTGATTGCGAAGTTCTTTGGCGACTGTGAAACAGATCTGGTCCCCGGCTATCTCAACAATTCCCAGGATTTCTACTACAACACAGTGGCCGGCGTTGACCCTCTGCACCTGGAGGGCATTCGCGGACAGGGCATTACTATCGCCGTGGCTGACTCGGGGCTCTGGGAACACCCCTGGCTAATGCACGATACGCGCGGCGAGAATCGGGTGCTGGCTCGCTACGATGCGATAACGGATACGCTGGATGAAGAGGTGGTGGACGAGAGCGGTCATGGCACCCACATGACAAGCATCATTGCACATAGCGGCCCTACCTTGAAAAACGGCAGGCCAACCGGCACCTATAAAGGGGTTGCGCCGGACGCTGGCATCGTCGCCGTCAAGATTCTCGATCGCGCAGGTTTCGCGCACCTGCTGGATATTGTGCGAGCTATTCAGTGGGTGGTGGACCACCGCGAAAAATACGGAATTCGCGTACTGAACCTGTCCATTGCGCAGCAGCCCCGCTGGCACTACTGGGATGACCCGGTCAACCAGGCGGCCATGCGTGCCTGGGCAGCCGGTATCGTGGTGGTTGCCGCAGCCGGGAACAAAGGGCCGGATCCAATGACCATCGGTTCGCCGGGTAACCTGCCCTACGCGATCACCGTGGGGGCTGTGACTGACTCATGGACACCCGGTACGCGGGACGACGACTACATACCTGATTTCTCCTCACGCGGACCCACGCCGAGCGGCCATGTCAAACCGGACATTGTGGCCCTTGGAGGACACATGACCGGGTTGATTCACCCCGATTCGAGTCTCGCTGTGGATCAGCCTGAAGATTTGCTGTCTGGCGGTGAATACGCGTCTACCGGGTCCTCTCAAGCCGCTGCATTGGTGTCGGGCATTGTCGCTCTGCTGTTACAGCTCGAGCCAGACCTCAGCCCCGATGACGTCAAGTGCAAGTTAACAAGTAGCGCCGAACCGGCGATCAACCGTGACGGAAAGCTCGCATACAGCCCATTCGAGCAGGGCTATGGCTACGTGACAGCCAGCCGGGCTGTGACCCTGGGGGAAACCGGCTGCGGCAACGCCGACCTCGATATCTCGGCCGATATTAACACTGCGCGCCATTTCTTCGGGCCAGCTGCGATGGATGAGGACGGGAACGCCAGCCTGCCGGGCCTGGAAGACCAGATAGCCACCGAACCGAGTGCTCAAGGCTTGAGCCCCACCAGAAAATGGGGCGTGAAGGACCATATAGAACGTACAGACCCAAACGCCGAGGCGCCCCAGGAAGGCAAACAGGTTTTTGACTGGGAGGCGCTCTACCGGAAAGAAAAGGCGGCGATAGAGCGCCTCGCCACCGAATCACCCCACTCCGGGCAGAACCCGCGCACCAAGGCAGAGCCCTAGCCAACGGCCAGCGGCTCACGACTGACCCTCGAGGGTCAATGCCACACTCCAACAAAGCAGACAAATCCTGTTAAATCATAACTCCTCACAGACGGGCCCCGCTCGTCGATACGACCATCGAAGAAGCACCTCCGCAGACCTACCCCATATGGGTATTGCACGATCTATCCAACGCCCACCTCACCCGGTATAAATTAGTCAAGCATCGCATCACAAGAATGCGAAACCGACCCGAAAGCAGGGTCTGTAATGTGAACCGCTTCACCTTTCCGTGATGCGGCTTAGGCAAATAGAAGGCAGGACAGTTATGACAACGATGAGAAAGACAGGCTTGGCGTATATCGCAGGCGCTGCACTTGTGGCCCTGACACCCTCAGTCGCGGTTGCTGACAACGCTCAACAGGTATCAGGTGAGGCTACCGGCAACCTGGTGCACCGGGTCAGCCATGCCTTGGCGACCACCCAGACCTATTCAGCTGGTGAGGCTAAATCGGGGTATAAGTGGGGAACTGCCGGAGATACTGGTTCATCCCCGTCATGGACAGATCACGCCCCCGAAGCGTCCGGAAACAAGTGGGCTCAACAAGGCCCTACAACTCAGAACAACGCCCAGCCAACTTATAGCCAAATGGGTAACCGCTGGGGCCGAGGCAACTTCGCCGAGCAGTCCGGTAACCGCTGGGGCCGAGGCAACTTCGCCGAGCAGTCCGGCAACCGCTGGGGCCGAGGCAACTTCGCCGAGCAG
>Ga0102938_10001254_pt1 | contig 19153 bp, 19 predicted proteins | sample SalPonR2_B_D2_MG_FD_84516 | JGI IMG/M metagenome (GOLD analysis project Ga0102938, IMG submission 84516) | Salt pond soil microbial communities from South San Francisco under conditions of wetland restoration - Salt Pond MetaG R2_B_D2_MG | ecosystem: Environmental > Aquatic > Marine >...
ATGGAAAAATATAATAAGCATAAGGTTATAGTGTTTAATACACTGCAAATGTACCGGACCGATAGGCTTGAATACCTGAAAAACTTAATTGCCAGAGCCAGAGAGCGGAAGTTTTATTCAGGTGTTAAATTTGTACGCGGTGCTTATATGGAAAAAGAGCGAGCCAGGGCAAAAGAAGAGGGATATCCTTCACCTATAAATCCCGATAAGGGAACTACAGATAAAATGTATGATGATGCATTACGGGTCTCTATGGAAAATATCGATATTTTACATGTTTTTAATGGGACACATAATGAGCAAAGCAATATTTTACTTACGGAATTGATAAAAGATCAGGGACTCAGCAAAGATGATGACCGGATTTATTTCTCACAACTTTATGGTATGAGTGACCACATTAGTTATAATTTGGCCAATGATGGTTACAATGTGGCGAAGTACATCCCATATGGTCCGGTAAGGCATGTTGCTCCATACCTTATTCGCAGAGCAGAAGAAAATACTTCGGTAGCGGGGCAAACCGGTAGAGAACTTTCATTAATTTTGAAAGAAAAACAGCGGAGAAAAAAATTGTAATATGGAAATTGAAAACCGTAAAAATGCCCGGCACATAAAATTAGTGTTTTTTGCCATACCTTTTCTATTTGTACTCACGGTTGGGCCCCTGCTCATTTTTGATGTCGATGCCGGATTTGAAATTATTGTCGGGTTTGCTGTATTTATAGCGCTTTTATACCTGGGATTAAACATGCTTGGTTTTAATTACCTTAAAATTAAGGTCGATAAAAAATCAGTAGTGGTGAAATATTTTGGTTTGGCTCCAATTAATAAAGAGTATAAAGCATTTAAAATAAAAGCCGGCGAAGTGCATGATTATAAAATTGAGCCGAAAATGGGCGGGCTGAAAAAGATGATGGTCATTTTTCGTAATGATCGGGGTGAAGTTTATAAATATCCTGCTGTGAATGTTAATGCTTTGAACAAAAAAGATTTCGAAGAGTTGGTGAAATCTTTGGGTATTCTCGTAAAAATTAACCGTGGGTTAACATAATTTTATGAACTCTGTTATATTTTTGTGGTTAATTTCATATTGATGAACCGAGTCATGATCCGCCGGCTGGCGGAACACATTAATGCTGAGCATGTCGAAGTACACCTGCATGATTATAATAAAACTGAAAGCCTTGTGTGACGGAAATTTGATTCATCATGGCGAGCTCCATCCCGATTGCATCGGGACAGGTAATGACCTTTGAACCGAACGAAGTGAGCTCATGAGCTTGCAAATAAAATTAAATTTAATAGTTATGAGAAAATTATTATTACTATCAGCAACATTTTTCCTGTTAACCGTTGCCAGCTACGGACAGGTTTTTAATACCGGTCAAACACTTAAGCCTAAAAAGTTCAGTCTGGGAGTTGAACCTTCTGTACTTATTAACGGCGATTCGGAGTTTATGCTGTTTTTGCATGGAGGCTATGGCCTAAAAAAAGGAATTGATTTTAGTTTAAAAGCGGGTTTTTTGAGCGATGATGGTGAATACATCGGTGGTGATGTTGAGTTTGCACTTGGCCGCTATTTTTCTGTAATGGGTGGAGCCCACCATTTTGGAGATTTCGGTGTCGACGGTGCATTGTTGGGTACTTACCCTATTCGTAGCGATGTGCGGATTTCGTCAGGTTTCGATATGGATATCAATTTTGTCGATAAGTATGATGAGCAGGACGAAAAAGATGGTAAAGAGGCTGTGTTCATTGGTTGGATCCCCATCAGTCTGGAAATCGGCTTACGAAAAAACATGTCATTTATTTTCGAAGCAGAAATTAACATTACCGATGATGGTTACCATTTCATTGGTGGCGGATTGAATTTCTATATTTAAAAATAGTATTACTTTATTTGAAGGGCTGTTCAATATTTTTTGAGCAGCCTTTTTTTAATCTCACTTATTCTTTTTTTATGAATTTATATCCCCACGAACTATAGTTAACTAAGGTCTAAATAGGATTTAAGTGAAATATTAAAGTCTTATTTCGGGGTTATTTCAAAGCAACTCAAAATAATACAAAAGAGATTATTAACCATCAGGGTTTCATTTTATCATTTTTTATTATCTTCGTGCCCTGAATTAATTTTTGCTAAACACGTAATTTTAAGAATATGGCTACACTGGAGAAAATTCGGAACCGCATGGGACTGTTAGTGTCGATTGTAATTGGGATGGCCCTTTTGGCTTTTATATTGGGCGACCTGTTTAGAGGCGGTACAAATTTAACATCAGATCAATTTGAATTAGCTGAGATAAATGGTGTATCAGTTGACTATAGAAATTATCAGCAACGTTTAGAGGATGCGCTGGAAAATGCAAAAGCAAACAGTGGTCAGAGCACGCTCGATGACCAAACCCGTTATCAGGTGCGCGACCAGGTTTGGGAGCAATTACTCCAGGAGCGTATTATGGGTGAAGAGTTCGACGAAGCAGGTGTTAATGTAAGCACTGAGGAGCTCAAAGATATGGTTGTTGGAAATAATATTCACCCACAAATCAGGCAAGCACAGGCTTTCCAAAATCCGCAAACAGGCCAGTTCGATCCTGAACGTGTAAAAATGTATATTGCACAGTTGCAGAACGATCCTGAAGCACGCTCGCGTTGGATGGCTTTTGAACAGAGCCTCAAACAGCAGCGTCTGAACAATAAATATTATGCGGCCATACAAAAAGGTATGTATGTTACCGATAGTTATGCCAAACAAGCTGCTATTGAACAACAGAAAAAAGTGGATTTTAAATATGTGGCAATTCCATATACTGATTTGAAAGATGAAGATGTGACCATAAGTGATGCCGATTTAAAAGAATACTATGAGGCACACAAAAAAATGTTCAAACAGGAAGAAGCATTGGATATGGAGTATATCTCATTTTCCATTGAACCTTCTCCCGAAGATATTCAGGCTATAAAATCAGATGTTGAGTCACTTATCCCTGAACTTAAAAATTCAGAGGTAGAAGCTCAATTTGTTGCAGCCACATCTGACGAACCTTTCGATCCAAAGTATTACAAAAAAGGTGAGCATGAAAATGCCACACTGGATTCAATTATGTTTACCCAGGAGGAAGGCGATATTTACGGGCCCTATCGTGAGGATGGATATTTTAAAGTTGCTAAACTTGCCCATGTAGACGAACGCCCGGATACCGTAAAAGTACGCCATATTGTTTTAATGCCCACTGAACAAAGAGGTGCGGAGCAAACCCAGGCTTTAGCAGATAGTTTGACAAAAGAACTTGAAGGCGGTGCCGATTTTGCAACCCTTGCTGAAGAGTTTTCTGCCGATCAGGAAACTGCTAAAAAAGGTGGTGACCTAGGATGGCGTAATGTAGAAGAGATCATCTACTCGGAAGCATTGCTTGATGCTGGTGTTGATGAAGTTGTTCAATTTCCTACCAATCAATATATTTTTATTGCAAAAATGGATGAAGTTGGAAAAGAAGTTAAGCAGGCACAGCTTGCAGTAATTTCTCGTGAAATAGCACCAAGTGAAGATACCAGGGACCGTGTTTATCAGAAAGCAAGTAAATTTGCTGCGGAACACAATTCATTTGAAGAGTTCAATACTGGAATTGAAGAGCAGGGTCTTGTTAAAAAACAGGCCAATAACCTAAACCCAACTTCAAGAGATATTGCAGGTCTTGAAAATGCAAGAAATATAATACGTGAAGCATTTTTTACCGAAGAGAATCAAATTATAATAGACCGAAATAGCCAAAGCCCCATTTTTGAATTGGGCGATAATTACGTACTTGGTGTTGTAACCGAGAAATATGAAGAAGGTTTTGCTCCTCTTGAAGATGTAAGAGCAACAGTGGAGCGTGCTGTAAGAAAAGAAAAGAAAGCTCAAATGCTGATGGATAAAATGAATGATGCATTAGCCAATAGCAGCAATATAGAAGAGCTTGGCTCAGCGCTTTCTGTTGAAGTGAAAATGAGCGAAGGTGTTGCTTTTGGAGCATTCAGTGTCCCCGGGTTAGGTATCGAACCTAAAGTTCAGGGCGTAGCTCAGGCATTAAATCAGGATGAAATTTCTTCACCTATAGAAGGAAATAATGCTGTTTATGTAATTCAGGTTACTGAAATTCAGGAGCCTGGTGCTAACCTTAATATAGCCATGCAAAAACAATCACTTCAGCGTAATTATCTTACAAGAGTGCAGCGTGAGGTGTTTGAAGTATTGAAAGAAAATGCCGAAATTGATGATAAGCGCATCAATTTTTATTAAAATATTAACATAATCAAAACAGAGGTTGAAGTGAATTGCGTGGCAATCCCTCAACCTCTTTTTTATATCAAAAAATGTCAAAAAGTAATTCAGAGCAGAAGTTTCTACTGGCCTTACAGATGATAGAAGGAGTTGGGCCAGCCACTTTACGCAAGCTGATCGATTTTGCCGGCTCTGCCCGTGAGGCATTTTATTTGAATCAAAAGCAGCTGAAAGATATTCCCAGATTGCACCCTAAACTTTATGGAGCATTGGGCGATAGTAAAACCCTTGAAAGTGCGGATGCTGAATTGGCTTTTTGTCAAAAACACAATATCAAAGTACTGTCATACCTGGATCCGGATTATCCGCAAAGACTTAAGCATTGTAAAGATGCACCAGTTGTACTTTTTTGCCAGGGTAATATTGATCTGAATTACCGCAAAATAATTGGTATTGTTGGTACGCGTAAAGCCACCGTTTACGGAACCAGTCTTGTCGAAAGACTGATTGAGGACCTCGCTGCGCATCAGCATCAGGTTCTGATTGTGAGTGGTTTGGCCTACGGGATTGATATTACTGCACATAAAGCAGCCATCGAAAATGGACTGCCAACTGTAGGCGTTATGGGAAGCGGCTCTGATGTTATTTATCCATCATCGCACCGTAATATTGTAAAAAAGATGTTGAAAAACGGAGGTGTTATTACCGAGTTTCCCAAAGGGACCAAGCCCGATCGTGGAAATTTCGTTACGCGAAATCGTGTAATAGCCGGAATGGTTGATGCCCTTATTGTTGCCGAATCTGGCGAAAAGGGTGGTTCGTTGATAACTGCAGATATGGCTTTCTCATACAATCGTGATGTTTTTGCTTTCCCCGGAAAAGTTGGAGATACTTATTCAGCTGGTTGCAATAAGATTATTAAAACGCAAAAGGCAGCTTTGCTCGAAACGGTTTCTGATATTGAGTATGTTATGAACTGGGCCCCGGAAACGGCTGTTTCAGAACCTGTTCAAACTTCTCTTTTCGAGGGCTTGAGCCCGGAAGAGCGTACCATTATGGAACTTATTGTGGAAGATGGAGTTGTAGCGGTCGATTATTTGGCAGCTAAGCTTGCTTTGCCGGTTAGCCATGTTTCGGGTGTGTTGTTAGGCCTTGAGCTGAAAAATATGGTAAAGTCTTTGCCGGGTAATCAATATACAAAATCTGTTTAATTTATGTCTCTAATAGATACGCATGCCCATTTATATCTGCCCGAATTCAATGATGATATTGATGACGTGATGAAAAGGGCCAGAGAAAATGGAATAGAGAAAATATTATTACCCAATATCGATTCTGAATCTATTGAACCACTATTGAGTCTGGTTTCAAATTATCCACATGAATTATTGCCAATGATGGGGCTGCATCCCACGTCTGTTAAAGCTAATTATGAATCTGAGTTAGCCATAGTAGCGGATAAATTGCAGCATGGTAAATTCTGTGCCATAGGAGAAATTGGTATTGATCTTTATTGGGATAGCACATTTTATAAAGAGCAGGTTAAGGCTTTTAAGTCTCAAATAGAAATGGCACTTCATTACGATTTACCTATTGTAGTACATGCAAGAGACTCATTCGATGAAATTCTTGAGGTTTTATCCGAATATAAGAACTCAAATCTGAAGGGCGTGTTGCATAGTTTTGCGGGTTCTGATCAACATGCAAAAAAAGCTATAGCGATGGGCTTTTATCTTGGTGTAGGGGGCATATCTACCTTTAAGAATTCAGGGGTAGGCGAAATTATTGCCAGGCAACCAATTGAAAAACTTATACTTGAAACGGACAGCCCATACCTTGCCCCAACACCAAAAAGAGGTAAGCGCAACGAAAGTGCTTATGTGCGCTATGTAGCAGATAAGCTTGCCATGAACAAGCAAATGGATGTGTCGGAAATCGAAAAAATTACTACGGCCAATGCTCAAAAACTGTTTAAGCTATGAGTAGTCAACCTAAAATATTATTGCTCTATACAGGCGGCACCATCGGTATGGTGAATAACCCTGCCACTGGCGCATTAATGCCATTTAATTTTGAACATATGGCGAGCCAGGTGCCGGAATTGCAAAAGCTAGGTGTCGATTTGCATGCCATTACCTTCAATCCAATAATTGACAGTTCAGATATGCGACCCGAGTATTGGATTAAAATGGCACAAATTATTTATGATAACTATGAAAAATACGATGGGTTTGTAGTCTTGCAGGGTACCGACACAATGGCCTACAGTGCATCTGCAATGAGTTTTATTTTGCAGCATTTGTCCAAACCAATAGTGTTTACTGGTTCACAACTGCCTATTGGTACCATCAGAACCGATGGTAAAGAAAATTTGATTACTTCAATTGAAATTGCCGCAGACCAAAAAAACGGCAAAGCCATTGTGCCCGAAGTATGTGTTTATTTTGAAAATCAACTTTTCAGAGGAAACAGAACTACCAAGCACAATGCCGAATATTTTTATGCATTCCGGTCCGATAATTATCCGGCACTGGCCGAAGCAGGCATCGATATTCATTACCATCATAATGCCATATTGCCCATAAGCTCACAAAAAACACCAACTTTTCATAAAACTTTTGATCAATCCATAGCCATGTTAAGGCTCTTTCCCGGCATTACCAAACAGGTGGTTGAACAAATTTGTAACATGGACGGACTTAAGGGCTTGGTGCTTCAATCCTATGGTTCGGGTAATGTAATGACCGATAAATGGTTCACAGATGTAATGAAACATACTGTAAACAATGGTGTATACGTTCTTAATGTAACTCAGTGCCGGGCCGGTGGTGTAAAAATGGGAAAATATGAGAGCAGTAAAGGTTTGATAGACGCCGGCGTGTGGAGTGGATACGATATGAGTCTTGAAGCAGCTATTACAAAACTGATGTATGTGTTGGGGAAAAATATGAACAGGAATGAAGCCTCAGCATGTTTTAAAAAATCTTTGAGCGGGGAAATAAATACAAATTTAATCATGGAGGAATGATAATTTTTTGTAATTTGCCGCTTGTTTTTAGCGTCTATATTGCGCGAAACGGAGGGATGGCCGAGTGGCTTAAGGCGCACGCCTGGAAAGCGTGTTTACCCGAGAGGGTATCGTGGGTTCGAATCCCACTTCCTCCGCTTTTGATATTCGATAAAAACTAATTAATTTTGACAACGGATTGAACATTAAAACTAAATCTAAATTTTAAACCATGAGAAAGTTACTTGCATTAATCGCTGTTTTTGGGATGCTTACTTTTGGTGCATCCAGCATGGTCCTTGCACAGGATGAAACCGAAGCTGATACAACTCAAACAGAACAAGTGAGCGACACTGCTGCAACAGAAGAAGCTGATGTAGCTGCTGATCAAATGGCTGCCGCAGATGAGGCTGCAGAGGAAGAAACAACCGACGGAAATATCCACCAGGTATTGAAGCAAAAATTCATTGAAGGTGGTGCCGGATTTATGGGTGTTGTATTACTTGCTTTGATTTTTGGTCTGGCTTTGGCCATTGAAAGGATCATTTATCTTAACCTTGCTTCAACAAACACAGAAAAACTACTGGAAGATGTAGAACAAGCCCTTGAAAACGAAGGTGTAGAAGCTGCTAAAGAAATTTGCCGCAATACACGCGGACCAGTTGCTTCAATTTTCTATCAGGGTCTTAGTCGTATCGACGAAGGTATAGAAGTTGTTGAAAAGTCTGTTATCTCCTATGGTAGCGTTCAGATGGGACTACTTGAAAAAGGTCTTACCTGGATTTCACTTTTCATCGCACTTGCTCCTATGCTTGGTTTTATGGGTACGGTTATTGGTATGATCGGCGCATTTGACTCTATTGAAGCTGCCGGTGATATATCGCCATCACTCGTTGCCGGAGGTATTAAAGTGGCTCTTATTACTACAGTATCTGGTCTTATTGTAGCCATGATCCTTCAGGTATTCTACAATTACATCGTATCTAAAATCGATGCTATTGTAAACAATATGGAAGATGCTTCCATCTCTCTTGTAGATATTATTACCAAGTATGTGAAAAAATAATAATCTGATTGACTATGTCTGATCGTATTTCTAAAATAACCAGTATATTATCGTATATCTTATTTGCGATTTCGATAGTTTTTGGTGTGCTGTATTACTATACAGTCGTTACAATGGAGCCTGTACCCGAATCTATTCAGATTCCATTGGAAAAAACCAAATTCACTATGGAGCAAATGGGATCATCACTGGATAATTTTGTGCTGGTAGTTTACCTTTTGATAGGTCTGGCTACCCTTTCTACAATATTATTCAGTATTGTCAACATATTCAAAAGTGCAAAAACAGCCAAGCGTAGCTTAGTATCATTGTTAGTTTTGGCTGCTGTTATCTTTGTGGCTTTCATATTGTCTTCTAACGAAATTCCTCAGTTCTTCGGTGCTGAGAAATTCGACATTACACCATTTGTGTCACAAAGTGTTGGTACCGGACTATTTTCAATGTACCTGTTTTTTGCTCTAGCTGTGCTCGGTATATTATATACTGAGATTCGAGGCGCTTTTAAATAATGAATTGAATTCACCCAAAAGGTGGGTTTAAAAAAAGAAGTTTATGGCTCGTCAAAATAAACAAGAAATCAATGCAGGATCAATGGCCGACATTGCGTTTTTGCTCTTGATTTTCTTCCTTGTGACCACTACAATGGATACCGACTCAGGTTTGTCCAGGCAATTGCCACCGATGCCTGAAGAGGAACAGCCAAAGGAAGAGAATAAAATTAAGGAGCGAAACCTTTTGATCGTCTTGATCAATAAGCAGGACAGATTGCTCGTAAACGGTGAACAAATGTTGGTTAATAACCTTAGAGAGAAAACAAAAGAGTTTATTACCAACCCCGGAAATTCGGAGAATTTGCCTGAGAAAAAATATGAGGTAGTGAAAGTTAAGAACCCGGAGTTTTATCCCGGTAGCGACTTGCCTAAAAAAGTGCCACATAAGCTTTTTGAGCAGCGTTATCCCGATGGATACCCGGTTTCTAAAGGTGTAATTTCCTTGCAGAACGACCGCGGAACCTCATACAAACGCTATATCGAAGTACAAAATGAGTTGGTAGCCGCCTATAACGAGGCACGTAATGAACTGTCAATGCGTATGTTTCAAAAACCATACAACGAACTTAGTAATGAGGCAGATGTTGATGCCATTCGTGCAGCTATCCCTCAACGTATTTCAGAGGCTGAACCTAAAAACATAGGAGAATAATTATGGCTTCAAAATTTGAAAGAAAAGGTAAATCGGGCGGAACACCCGGAATCAATACAGCTTCGTTGCCTGATATTGTGTTTATGTTGCTTTTCTTTTTCATGGTAAGTACCACAATGCGTGAAACTGAGCTTAAAGTACAGGTTTCTGTACCTGAAGCTACTGAACTTACCAAGCTTAAGAAAAAATCACTCGTGAGTTATATCTACGTTGGGCAACCTAAACGCAACTATCAGAAGTTTTTTGGTTCTGAACCCCGTATTCAGCTCAATGATGCCTTTAAGCAAGTAAAAGATATTCCTGATTATATCGCCGCTGAGCGTGAAGCTCGCGATGAAAACGAACGTCCGTTTATGACTACCTCATTAAAAATTGATGAAGATGTTAGAATGGGTATCGTTACCGATATTAAGCAGGAACTGCGTAAAGCCAATGCACTGAAAATTAACTATTCTACGAAAAAGAAAATCCAATAATACGGATATAGATTACTTAAAAAGGGAGGCCATGGCTTCCCTTTTTTTGTTTGGTGAAATTGACGCTTTTCATTATATTTATAGGCAGAACACCGCAAAGCGAAATCTAAAATTAACATTTTAGAATAGTCAAGTAAATTTGTATGACATGAAGCACGTATTGGTTCCCGTAGATTTTAGTGAGGATTCTGTTAATGCCCTTGAAATGGCCATTGCTTTTGCCAATGAAATGGGGCACGACGTGCGAATGATACACGTCATAAAAGATGCCGTTTTCTATCAGCGCAATTTTTCGCTCACAAACCTGATTGATATAAAAAATGAGACCGTAATTAATAATCTCAAAAAGCTTGTTGAACAATACAAACCAAAGGCACGTCACAATCTTGATTTTCGTATCAGAAGCGGAAAAGTATACAATGAGATAGCAAACCAGGCAAAATATGGTGAAGCTGAACTAATCGTTATTGGTTCTCACGGTACAAGTGGTTTTGAGGAATTATGGCTCGGTAGCAATGCCTACAAAGTGGTCAATAATTCTCCATGTCCTGTACTAAGCTTGCGCAATTCTTACAAAAGACACCAAATAAACCGCATAGTTTTGCCAATAGACGATACACCGGAAACACGGCAAAAAATACCATATACTGCCCGTATCGCAAAGAAATTTAATGCTGAAATGCACCTGTTGCAGGTCTCTGATACTAAAAAGGAAAATGTGTTGCAACGTATTAATGATTATGCCAACCAGGTTGCCAGGTTTCTCAAGAATAATGATATTGATTACCTGCATGAAGCAATTACAGGTAATAATCTTACTGATATCACAATTGATTATGCCATGCGAAAAGATGCAGACCTTATCTCCATTATGACCGAACAATCAGAAAGTACAAAGAATATATGGCTTGGCCCATATGCACAGCAAATGGTAAATCATTCCCCTATTCCTGTGCTAAGTATTCAGCCCTATTGATACATTTTCTATATACATACAATTGAATTATTTTGTACGTTTGTACAGCCAAAATCGTAATATGATTTTGGTCTTGTATTTGATCTTTAATAATTTTAAAATCACTGGTAAATAGCTTTTGTGGTATTTGTAAATAAATTGACAGTTTAAGAAATGGAGGCAATGATTAGTTCTGTTTTAAAATAGTCAATTAAAAAAATTGCATTATACTACATTAATGAAATTTCGGTGGAAAAACTTAAGTAAGCGTCAAAACATGAAATTTAAACTATTCATCATAATGATGATTTTGCCTTTCGCTACTTTAGCGCAAAGCGATACGGCCTCGATTTTTAAAATATTCAGAGATACAACCGGTGGAAAAGGAGAGGTAAATATACACCAGGATCCACTTGTGCGATTGCTTGTGGACAGAGACGTGAAAATCCACCAAAGGCGGAGAGGTATTTCAAATGGCTACCGAATACAAATTTTTAGCAGCTTTGGAAATGATTCACGCGACCGTTCAAAAGATGTTCGTATAAAGTTTTTATCGGAATTTCCTGATTTTGATCCGGTACGCGTGTATTCAACCTATGAACCTCCGTTTATAAAGGTTCGTGTAGGTGATTACCGCAACCGCCATGAAGCACTTGAAGATTATCGAAATATCGTGGATATTTTTCCGGATTGTTATATCGTGAAAACGCGGATTAATTACCCGGAATTACAACGAGATATTAAACCGTAAGAATGCAAAAAACATGAAATTATCGGTAAGGCAACTCAGAGAAAAAGCCATGGAAATACGTATCAGCGTAATTAACTCGCTCGCTGCTGCTGGCTCCGGGCATCTGGGTGGCAGCTTAGGTCTCGCCGATGTTTTTACTTCGCTTTATTTTAAAGAACTCAACCACAAGCCGGAAAATCCCGAATGGGAGAATAGAGATCGGTTAGTACTTTCCATAGGGCATGTTGCCCCAATTTTTTATACAACACTTGCCCATTGCGGTTATTTTTCTGTTGAAGAGCTTTCTACATTAAGAAAACTTGGATCGAGATTGCAAGGTCATCCTGCCACTGATCACCATACGCCGGGGCTTGAAACCTCCGCCGGATCTCTGGGGCAGGGACTCAGTATAGCAACGGGAATGGCATTGGCCGCAAAGCATAATGGTGCCAATCATCGTATTTTTTCCATTCATGGCGATGGCGAACTTCAGGAAGGTGCTATCTGGGAAGCAGCAATGGCTGCAGGTAATTACCAACTTGATAATATGGTGGCCATAGTTGACCGGAACGGGGTGCAAATTGATGGTCCAACGGAGCAGGTTATGGGTGTTGAACCGTTGGTAGATAAGTGGAGGGCCTTTAACTGGAAAGTGCACGAATGTAATGGAAATGATATTATTGATATTTTGAGGTGTTTTGATGTCGTTAAAGAGGCAACAAATCAACCCCAGGTTATAATTGCACACACCAAAATGGGTGCGGGTGTGGTTGAAATAGAAAACGATTATACCTGGCATGGTAAACCACCACGCCCCGAAAATGTCGACAATTTTATTGCACAGGTAAAGCAGAACTATCATGAAAATTCGTGATTACATTCCGACGCGGGTAGGTTTTGGCAAGGGTTTAAAAGAAGCAGCAGACCAAATGCCGGAGATTATCGGTTTAGGCGCAGATATCACCGGTTCGGTGAATATGAATTTTTTCGCAGAGGCTCACCCTGATCGTTTTTATTCGCTGGGTATCGCCGAACAAAATATTACAGGAGTGGCTGCCGGCCTTGCGCTTGAGGGCAAAATACCTGTAATGGCTACCTATGGAGTTTTTTCTGCAATGAGCAATACCGATCAGGTGCGTATATCAGTGTGCTATAATAATCTTCATGTGATAATTGGCGGTGCACATGCAGGAATTTCTGTTGGCCCCGATGGTGCCACGCACCAGGCGCTTGAAGATATAGCCATAATGCGTTCGCTACCAAACATGACTGTTTTGTCGCCCTGCGATGCCACGCAGGCCAATCAGGCAATTAAAGCTGCTTTGACAGATCAGGACAGCCCTGTTTACCTGCGATTTGGACGTGAGGCAGTGCCCGATTTTATGCCTGATGATATTGCATTTGAAATAGGTAAAGCTCAACTGCTCAAAGATGGTGTGGATTTAACAATTGTGGCCACCGGCCATCTCGTATGGGAAGCCCTTGAAGCCGCGAAAGAACTGGAAAGCGGAGGTGTTTCTGCAAGGGTAATTAATCTTCATACAATTAAACCAATTGATAGAGAAATCTTAATAAAAGCCTCTGCAGAAACCGGAGCAATAGTAACTGCAGAAGAGCACCAGATAATGGGAGGGATGGGTAGTGCTGTAGCTGAAGTGCTGTCTGAATATGCTCCGTGTCCTATGAAATTTATTGGTGTAAACGATACATTTGGCGAATCGGGGCAACCTGATGAGCTTATGGAAAAATATAAATTGAAGTCAAAAAATATTGTTACAGCAGCCCATGAAGTGCTGATAAATAAAGCTAAGAAATGAGTGAGTTAATTAAGCATGAGTGTGGTTTTGCCTTTATCAGGCTATTAAAGCCACTGGAGTATTTTCAATCGAAATACGGTAACTGGATGTATGGCATCAATCGTATGTATTTGATGATGGAAAAACAGCGTAATCGCGGTCAGGACGGCGCAGGTATGGCCTCCGTGAAACTTGATACATTGCCGGGCACACGTTATATTGACCGTACACGCTCAAACTCCTCCCATCCGATTGTCGATGTATTTGATGAGGTGCGTAAACCCATTAATGCAGTCCGGCATGAAAACCCTGAATTACTCAAAGATGCACAATGGGCTAAAAGTAATATGCCTTTTGCAGGCGAGATTTATCTGGGGCATTTACGTTATGGTACATTTGGGAAAAACGATATTGACAATGTGCACCCTGTCATGCGCGAGAATAACTGGAAAAGCAAAAATCTTGCGGTAGCAGGTAATTTTAACCTGACCAATGTTGGTGAAATGTTTCAGTCGCTGGTAGACCTTGGGCAACATCCCAAAGGTTACAGCGACACGGTTACGATTCTGGAACAAATTGGTCATCAATTGGATGAAGAGAACCAGCTGCTGTTTGATACACTCAAAAAACAGGGCCTTACGCATAAAGAAATAAGTGCTGCTATAGCGCGTGATCTGGATCTTAAAAAGATTCTGGCTAATGCCAGTGCCGAATGGGATGGCGGTTATGTTATTTCAGGAATTATTGGTCATGGCGATGCTTTTATTATGCGTGATATTAATGGCATACGTCCTGCCTGGTATTATGCCGATGATGAGATTGTGGTAGGTGCATCCGAAAGGGCTGTTATACAAACGGTGATGAAGCTTCCGGAGGAGAAAATTAAACCTGTGAAGCCGGGCCATGCCGTAATTGTAAAGAAAAATGGTACCTGGAACGAGGAGATGATTAAAGAGCCGGGAGCTGTTTTATCATGCTCTTTTGAGCGAATATATTTTTCTCGTGGAAGCGACCGTGAAATATACAATGAGCGAAAGAAACTTGGTGAACTCATCGTTCCTCAAATTATCGACGCTGTGAACGGAGAACTCGATCATTCGGTATTTTCATTTATTCCCAATACATCTGAAACTGCATTTTATGGTATGATGAAAGGCATTGAAACTCACATGCTGCAGCAAAAGATGGATGAGCTTGGAAACGAAGATGCAAATCATACCAAAGCCGAACTGCATAAAATTATCAACGCAAGACCACGTGTAGAGAAAATTGCCATCAAGGATGTCAAGCTCAGGACATTCATTACAGGTGATGAGTCGCGCGACGATTTGGTAGAACATGTTTACGACATCACTTATGGAACAGTGGAAGCAAATAAAGATAACCTGGTGGTTATAGATGATTCTATTGTGCGTGGAACTACATTGCGCCGCAGTATTTTGCGCATTTTAGACCGCTTAAATCCGAAGCGTATCGTTGTGGTATCATCTTCTCCACAAATCCGTTATCCCGATTGCTATGGTATTGATATGGCCAAACTGTCTGATTTTATTGCCTTTAATGCGGCAATAGGGTTGTTGAAAGATCGGGGGCAATATTTTATTATTAACGAAGTGTATAAAAAGTGTAAGGAGCAGGAGCATTTACCTAAAGAACAGGTAAAAAATCACGTGAAAGAGATTTATGCTCCGTTTAAAGCCCAGGAGATATCAGATAAAATTGCCGAATTGATGCATGGTGGAATAAATGCTGAGGTAAAAGTTGTTTATCAATCTATCGAAAACCTGCATAAAGCAATACCTAATGATAAAGGCGATTGGTATTTTACAGGTAATTACCCAACACCGGGTGGTAATAAGGTTGTAAATCAGTCGTTTATAAATTTTATCGAAGGAAAGAATGAAAGGGCATATTAAGTAGCTGATTACGGAAAATCTTTTAAAGTTTTTACGCCTGAATCAGTTTAAAACAAAATACCATTTCAGTTCATTAGAGTGGTAAAGTATGCGATATGACTAAAAGTAAATTTTACCATTCTATAGCACCTTTTTACGATCACATTTTTCCGCTTAAGCAACCTGCGCTGAATTTCACCAGGGAGCTTGTATCTGCTAATTCTGTAGTTCTGGACGCTGGTTGTGCAACTGGTAACATGGCTATTGCATTGGAGACTTCTTGTAAGCACATTGATGCATTCGACCTCGATGTGGAGATGATTGAACGTGCTAAATCTAAATCACGGAGCAGCTCCAATTCTTTCTTCGTGGGCGACATGCTCAAAATGGAAACTCAGTTTGGAACAAACCAATACGATTTAATTATTTGCTACGGAAATACTTTGGTGCATTTACAATCAATTGGTGAAATATTGAATTTTCTGGCCCAGGCATACAATCTATTGAACAGCAATGCCGGTCTTGCCATTCAAATATTGAACTACAACTATATTCTTGATGAAAAGATAGATGAATTGCCGTTAATTGAAAACGATTATGTGCGTTTCAGGCGAAAGTATGCTTTCCGCAAAAATTGCCGCTTAGTAGATTTCGATACTGAACTGACCGTAAAACAAACGGGTCAGACAATCCAAAACACAACTCCGCTTTTTGCTTTAAGGCCTGAAGAATTACGTGAATTGCTACACAAGGCAGGTTTTAAATATGTGGAAATGTTTAGCTCATACAAAAAACACCCGATTTCGAATACACAAATGCCATTGGTTCTACGGGCGTATAAAGCATAGATGCTCTTTTTGTCAGGGTGTAGTTTTGAAATGGTTTCAGAACCCGTAAATTGAAAACCCACCATCTACAGCAATGGTTTGGCCGGTAATGTAGCCGGCACCCGGGGAGCTTAAAAATTCTACAACAGATGCTACTTCATGTGGCTCGCCTATACGTTTCATTGGCGTTCTGTTCAGCACTTCTGTTTTGTATTGCTTGTTCTGCAGTACTTGTTTCGCCAACGGAGTGGCAATGTACCATGGTGCAATACCATTTACGCGAATACCATCTGTGGCCCATTCGGCAGCGAGATTTTTTGTGAGCTGGTTCATTGCGGCTTTGCTCATGGCATAAAGGGCGCCTGTGCGCAGGTGGGTGAGACCTGCTACAGAGCTCATGAAAATGACATTGCCCTGTTTGGCCTTTTTTAGTGCCGGATACAGCATTCTGGTAAGCTCATATGCCGAGCGGAGGTTGGTGTTCATAATTTGCTCAAATTCGCCATCAGAGACATCTTTTACAGGTTTGCGAATGTTGGTACCGGCATTGTTTACCAGTACATCAAGGTGCCCGAATTTTTCGCTAACAAAAGCAGCCAGCTTTTTGATGTCCTCCACTTTTGCCATATCTGCCGAATAAGTAAAGGTTTCGCCCTTTGTCTCGTGGGCAGCTTTATCCAGGTTTTCCTGGTTGCGTGCTACCATAATAACCCGAGCGCCTTTTTTAGCAAATAATTGAGCTGTTGCAAGTCCTATTCCCCGGCTTGCCCCGGTAATTAAGATGTTTTTATTATGTAAATGATGATTCATGGATACTTTTTATTTTGAATATAGGAAAAAATAGTGAGCTATAACCCGGGAGTCGATTAAAAATACTCCAATGGCGATCGTAGGAAATTAGCTTTGATAAAAAATTAAATAAGCTGGTCAATCAAAAATTGTTGTAAAAATTGATTGAATTGAGTTGGGTTTTCAATTTGCGGGCAGTGACCGGCATTGTCTATAAGCTGCACCTTTTTTCTCCAAAGGGTCGGAATTTCAAAGCGATCAAAATATGTTCTTTTGACCATTTGATCGTAGCGCCCCAGTAGAATAGCTATGGGCTGTGTAAGGTGCTTCAGGTTCTCTGCTTCATCGCTCAGGTTGGCCGGTTCCGAAACCGAAGCTCCGAGAATTGGTCGCATGGCCGGGTCTGATTTTTTAATGCTCTCAAGAATGACCCTGGGTTTTAAGCTCCCTTTTTTTACGAAAATACTGGCTAACTGATTTAACTGTTCATTGTTGAGTTTAGCCTGATACGTTAATGAATAGGCGGGGTGGTCATAATGGCTGTGTTCTAAAAAAGAGGGTTTACTGAACGGTGGGGTGCCGAAAATAACCAATGCTTTACATCGATCCTGTATTTGTGGCCATGCGCTGAGTAAAAGATGTCCGCCGAGTGCATGTCCAACCATAATTGCATTTTTAATTTTCAGGGCATCGAACCAGTTTACCATGGTTTGTGTGAGGCCCTCAATGGTATAGAATAAGTCCGGATCTGCTGGTGCTTTGCTCTTGCCGTGCCCTGGTAAATCGGGAGCTAAAAGCCTGTGATTTTGAAATTCTTTCGCTGAAAACTGATTTTCAAAGGTATCTGATGAAAGTGAACTACTGTGCAGAAACACAATAGGGTCGCCCTTTACACCATTGTCCTTGTACGTGATGGTGAGGTTGTTAATTTTAATTTCCTTCTCTTGCGGGCTTTTGGTAATGGTTGGTTGCCCCGGATTTTTTGACATTGCGGTATATTTAAATTAATACCCAGTAATCTCCCCTCAACTAAATTAGACAAAATAACATTGTGTGTCAAATTTAATTTTTAAAATACGCTAATTGTTGAACCTGACATTGGAAAACAAATCCCACCATTAAACAAAAAAAACGCCGAATGGTTGCATCCGGCGCTTTTCTAAATCTAAAGAAAGTTATTGCAATTTAGCTTTTACAATTTCAGATATTAATTTTCCATCAGCCCGGCCGGCCATTTGTTTGTTGGCCATGCCCATTACTTTACCCATGTCTTTCATTGATGAGGCGCCGGTTTCAGTAATAATTTTTTCAATTTCTGTTCTGATTTCATCTTCAGAGAGTTGCTCAGGTAGAAACTCTTTAATGATATTGGCCTCAAAAAGTTCTTTTTCAGCCAGTTCATTCCGGCCTTCTTTTTTGTATATCTCAGCTGAATCTTCGCGCTGCTTAACCAGTTTCTGCAGCATTTTCATTTCAGTGGCTTCATCGATTTCATCACCACCGCCAGCTTTGGTTTTTTCTTGCAGAATGGCATTTTTGATGGCCCTAATGGCTTCAAGTTTTGGTTTATTTTTGGCCTTCATGGCCTCTTTCATTTTCTGGGTTATATCTTTTTCGAGACTCATTGTTTTGGTTTTTATGATTTGAAATTAATGTTCAAAACTATAAATCATTTTACCTTAATCCACATTATTGTTTAAATATGAATTGTCCGTATTGATGTCAGGACCATCTTCATCGTCGCTTAATGTGTATCTTGATACCTCCTCACTATCATCGGTGGTTTTGTTTCCGGATAGCTTTGTTTTGCGGCGGATATAGGCAGGAACAGCTTCAAGTTCTTCAAGCTTTTTGGTATCCCATAGTGTGTTTGCTTTTTGTCGTTCTCTGCCATCTGGGTCTTGTTGTTTTTCATTACCGCTACTTTCCGGGACAAAAGCAATTTCATCTTCTTCTCTTTCAGGCGTGCCTTCAATTTCAAGCAGATGCTCTTCTTTTTGTTCTGATGTAGATGTTTGCTCATCCTGGGCATCGTCATAGTTTTCTTCGCCGGGATCGGGTTTTAATGTAACCTTTTCGATGCGGTCTGCTCTTTTAGCATAAATTTCCGGTATTACATCGGTATCGAAACCGGTTGCAATA
>Ga0102938_10001255_pt1 | contig 19152 bp, 16 predicted proteins | sample SalPonR2_B_D2_MG_FD_84516 | JGI IMG/M metagenome (GOLD analysis project Ga0102938, IMG submission 84516) | Salt pond soil microbial communities from South San Francisco under conditions of wetland restoration - Salt Pond MetaG R2_B_D2_MG | ecosystem: Environmental > Aquatic > Marine >...
GGGACACCGCATTGAACCGCGATTGATTCCGGTCGGAGCGGTCGGTTTGATTCTCTTTTTTGGCCTGCTGGGATTCGTTGAACCCAAACTGTACGGGATCGACGCCGCCAGCGCTGCCACAGTGGAAGAGATCACGAAAAACGAAACAGCCAGTCTCGCGTTGACTGCCAATCAAGGCATCGCTCCGGTGCTCGCGCCCGCGCCCATTTCCAGTTCATGGATCGCGGTTGGCTTCAGCAATGTTTCGCTGTTCATTATGGGTGCCGGATTCTTTGCCGGATTCTACATCATCCCTCTACAGGCGCTGCTGCAAAAACTTTCTCCCGACGACGAACGAGGCCGATTCTTGGGAACCGCCAATGCCGTCTCGTTCGCATTCATGACGCTCGCCGCGGTGGTCTTTTTTGTCGTTCGCGGCTGGTTTGGTGACTCTCCGCAACGAATCTTCTTACTCTGCTCAGCCCTGATGGCAATTGGCACGATCTTCTTTTTGTGGCGTCTGAGAGGCAGTGGCGTGATGGCCAGCCCGGACGTAAACGCGGACTAAGGTCGGTTCCGAAAACCGCTTTGTGGTGCTCCCCGAAAAGAGATGATTCTTGGCCTAGGACCTGTTATCCTAGGCGATCCTCAACCCTTCCTCCCACTCTCCCGCCCCTTCTTCCCCCGGAGCTCTCCATGGATTCCCATCCCACCCGCGCGTTGGCGAACAGCCGTCGCCAATTTTTGCAGACCACCGTCGCCGCCACCGTTGCCACAGGATTCGGCCCACTGATCCTGGGCGCTGAAGACAAATCGGGTAGCGGCACGCCAACGGTGGGAGTGGGTGAATTCAGCTACACCTGCGAACACGACTGGGGTGCTGCCGCCCTCCCCGCGGACCACCACTACGGAAATGCCTCGCATGGCGTGACGGTCGACAAAGCGGGACGGATCTATATCACGCATCAAGGCAACCCAGGCTCGATCTTCGTCTTTGATCCCGACGGAAAATTTGTCCGCGCGATGGGGGAGGTGCACTTCAACAAACGGGGCGAAGGCCACGGGATCGACATCCGCCAAGAAGGTAACGAAGAATTTCTCTACCTTTCTCCCTCCAATGCGAACCTCGCCTTCACCAAGATGACGCTTGACGGGGAAGTCGTGTGGCAAAAGAACCGCAGTACGATCAGCAAGGAGAGCGGCGGCGTCCTGGATAATCCCAAAATCCGATTTCGTCCGACCAACACCAGCTTTCGCCCCGATGGTGGTTACTACTTAGGCGATGGCTATGGCAGCCATTTTGTCTTCGAGTACGACCGCAACGATCGTTTCGTTCGCGTTCTTGGTGGTCCCGGCAAAACGGCTGGCAAATTCAGCACGCCGCACGGTCAGTGGCTGGACGAACGCGACGGCACGCCCAAGTTGGTGGTTGCCGACCGCGCGAACAAACGACTGCAATGGTTTGACATGGAAGGTAAACACCTGAAAACGCTCGATGGCTTTCTCTTTCCCGCAGACATCGACATCCAAGGCGAGTGGATGCTGGTTCCTGACTTGCATGCCCGCGTGACGATCTTGAATGCGGCCAATGAAGTGGTCGCTCAACTTGGTGACGACGAAGCGTGGCGAGCACAGGTGCTCGGCAAAGGGATGAGCATGCGAGGGAAACGGCCACAGTGGCAACCAGGCAAATTCGTCCACCCGCACGACGCCTGCTTTGATGCCGATGGCAATATCTTCGTGGCCGAATGGGTCGCCACCGGACGCGTTACCAAACTTACCCGCGTCTAACGTCTACTGCCGCTTTCCTGGAGTTTCGTCATGTTGAATCAGCATCGTTTACGTGATCGCCGACTGTTTCTACAAGCTGGCTTGTTGGCTGCGGGCTCTGGCTTGCTGGCCTCACGCGAACCAGCCGTTGCAGCGGAGGACCAACCGGTGTCGCCGAATGAGACCATTGTCGTCGGCGTGATGGGTGTCAATGGCCGCGGCCGCGCGCTCTCCAAAGGCTTTGCGGCAAACGCCGGTGCCAAAGTCGCTTATGTCTGTGACGTCGACAGCCGCGCCGCGGAACGGGCCGCAAAAGAACTGGTCGATGCGGGCCACGACAAGCCCACCATCGTCAGTGACTTCCGTCGCTTGCTCGATGACCCCGCACTCGATGCCCTGGTCGTGGCGACCCCCAACCACTGGCATGCCCCGGCAACGATTCGTGGCTGCGCTGCGGGAAAACATGTCTATGTCGAGAAGCCCTGCAGTTACTCACCCCAGGAAGGGGAGTGGGCCGTTGCCGCGGCGGAGAAGCACCACCGGGTCGTGCAAATGGGCAGCCAACGTCGCAGTTGGCCGGGTATTTCGGAAGCGATCCAAAAAATCCACGACGGTGCCATCGGTGACGTGCTGTACTCGAGGACATGGTACAACAATCGGCGAGGTTCCATCGGCACAGGAAAAGTCACCGCACCGCCCGACTGGTTGGACTGGGATGCGTGGCAAGGGCCCGCACCGCGTCGCGACTTCAAAGACAATGTCGTGCATTACAACTGGCACTGGCATTGGCACTGGGGCAATGGCGAGCTAGGCAACAACGGCATCCACGCACTCGACGTGGCTCGCTGGGGCTTGGACGTCACGTTCCCCACGCGGGTCACGGCCGGTGGAGGCAAGTACCGGCACCAGGATGATCAAGAAACGCCTGACACGATGATGGTGACGTTCGATTTCCCCGAGCAAAAAACGATCACCTGGGAAGGGCTCAGTTGGTCGCCTCTCGGTCCCCATGATTCACGCTTCGGGATCAGTTTCCATGGCACCGAAGGTTCGATCGTGGTTCGATCGGCCGGTTATGTGCAGTTCGATAATCAAGACAAACCAGTCCACGAAGGGCAGGGGGCCGGTGGCGACACAACGCATCTGACCGATTTCCTCGATGCGATCCGGACGCAGCGACTCTCCAAGGCCAACATCGTAGAAGCCCATCGCAGTACCTTGCTGTGCCACTTGGGCAACATCGCGTTTCGCACCGACAGCGTGCTGCACACCAATCCCGCCAACGGCCAGATCGTCAGCAACCCCGCTGCACAAGCCTTCTGGTCACGCGAATACGAAGCTGGCTGGGAACCGACCTTCTAACTTCGCCGTTTCGCTTTCATCCTTACCACGCTGAGTCATCTCCATGCACCCGCAACGCTTCCGCACACTCGCTGTTTTGTCTCTGATGCCAACCCTGTGGCTGCTGGCGGCCACGCCATTGCTGGCCGACGACCCGCCGCCAACATTGCGGATCGGCATCATCGGTCTAGATACGTCGCACGCTCCAGCGTTCGCTAAGGCTTTCAATAAAACGCCTGCTGACCCGGAGATGCAAAACTGCCGAGTCACGGGGGCCTATCCGTTTGGCAGTCGAGACATCCCTTCGAGCGCTAGTCGTATTCCCAAGTACACCGATGAAATGCGGGCCATGGGAGTGACGATCTTTGATTCGATTGAAGCGTTGCTTGAGGATGTCGATTGCGTATTGCTGGAAACCAACGATGGAACCTTGCATCGAGCTCAAGCCGAGCAGGTGATTCGCGCTGGCAAGCCGGTGTTTATCGACAAACCGGTCGCCGCCAACCTGACCGATGTGCTGGCGATTTACGACATGGCCAAGGCGAGCGACGTGCCCCTGTTCTCCAGCTCTTCGCTACGCTACAGCGATGGAGCGCAAGCCATCCGGAACGGGACCGCGGGCAAGGTCCTCGGCTGTGCCGCCTACAGTCCCTGCTCACTCGAACCACATCACTCCGATTTGTTCTGGTACGGCATTCACGGCGTGGAGACACTCTACACCTGCATGGGCGTCGGTTGTGAATCGGTGACTCGGACCAGCAGCGACGATTTCGAATTAGTCGTCGGTAAATGGCAAGACGGCCGGATCGGAACCTTCCGCGGCATTCGCAAAGGCAAGAGCGGTTACGGAGGCACCGCCTTCACCGACAAAGCCATACAAGAAATTGGACCGTACCAGGGCTACCGTCCCCTGGTCGTCCAAATCGCTCAGTTTTTCCGCACCGGCGAGCCACCGGTCACCGCGGAGGAAACGATTGAACTGTACGCGTTCATGCAGGCCGCCGACCTCAGCAAACAGCAGGGGGGAAAACCTGTCTCGATCGAGGAAGTCATGGCTCAAGCTCGACAATCGCTACAGGCATCTGCCAGCAGCGATGCCCAAGCAAAACCATAACTCGCCGGCGCGTCTAAGCTCAACTAGCATCTTCGTCGTCATCGTCCAGCGCTAAAGGAATCGCAATGGCGGCTCCGATCAAGAGTGCGAGAAAAATCGGGTTGGTCAGCAGCGGTAACAAGCAACCGCCGACTGCACCCCGAGCGACCTCGGGATCGACTTGATGAATGATGCCTTGCTTGGCATTAGCTGGCGCTGCATCTGGCGTCCAAACGCGATAGACGACTGCTCCACCGTGCGAAACAACCTGATAAACCCCAGGCTTTGCACCGGAGAACTGAAAACGTCCTTCTTGGTCGGTCCGCAGTTCCTTCAGCAGCTTGCCTTCTTGGCCGATTAATACCGGTGCATCGGCCACGCCGCTGCCCGACTTGTCGACGAGCAACCCGACCAATTTGCCGTCGCGGAGGACGACGTTCTCTGCGCTGGATTTGATGTGAACGGTTGCTCCGCCCTCCACGCGCACCGCCGTGTCTTCGGCCGCCACAACTCGAGGAATCGCCAACTGAAGGCTCATCCAGATGACTAGAAAAAACCGAATGGATCGTGACACTTTCATCGCTTGCTCAACACTTTGGGTAGGAGGATGCCGCTAGGCTGGCGACATCCCGAAAGGGGGATTTGCCTGTATAAATCTCGTCCTACCAAAATGGGGAGAGGTAGAAAATGGCAATCTTGAAATCACCAAACCTTCCAAAGATGCGATCCACAGGAACAGGCTCGCCAATCGGCGCCCCGGTTTCAGTAGTCCTCAGGACAACCGACTAGCTGGCATCATCGTCGTCATCGGTAGCGACGATAATGCCCGCCACAATTCCGGCGATCGCCAGAGTTGCGAGTAACCCGACATTCATGGGACTGAACAGTTTGCCGCGTGCCACGTCAGGATCGACTTTGATGATCGCCCCTTGCTTTAGAGATGCATCGACGGTCGTGTTGGAGACCAGTTGATACCGGTAAATGCCATCGTGCGTTGCGACCATTAGTTCACCGGCCGTCAGATTTTTGAATTCAAAGCGACCTTCGTCATCCGTCTGCGTCTGTCCCAGCACGCGACCTTGGCGAACCGCGATGACAGGGGCTTTTTCCACACCACGCCCATTGGAATCGACCAATGCCCCACGCAGTAAACCCGCTTCGCCTAGCTGAACGGCTCCTGCTTCGACCATTCGCAAGCCAGCGTTTTGCCGTGCATTGGCAACCTGTCCCGCCTGGACCGCTTGCGGACAAACCAAACCCAGGGCTGCAAGAGTGACTGCGGCACCGCCAATCCATTTCATCGTCTTCATTTGATTCGTCCGTCCGTTGAGTCAGGGGAGGTGAGGGGAGCGTGGCCAAACGCGCACGACTCCGACTGCTCAGCAGCCTTTACCTAATCATCATCGGCCGCATAACCGACAAACTTTAACATGCACGTACTTTTTTAAAGTCGCCGTAGTCCATCTTCGGTCATTGGATTGGGAATCTCAAAATCGATCGCATCAATCAGTGCTAGCACTTCCTCATTGAGGATCAGATCGGCTGCGGGCAAGGATTCTTCTAACTGGGCAACCGTGGTGGCACCGACAATCGTGGAGGCCACAAAATCGTGCTGCTTGCTCCACGCAAGGGCGAGTGCTGGCAGGGGGACAGCCAACTCATCGGCAATTTCTCGCAGTCGCCGCGTTGTTTCGATCGTTCGAGGGTTCACGAACCGCTCCGCCATGCGCAACTGGCGTTCCTGATCTCCCTGCAAATACGCCGTGAATCGACCACCCGGCGGGGGCCCGTTTTCGTATTTGCCAGACAACACGCCTCCTCCCAAAGGCGAATAAGGCAACAAACTGATCTGCTCCTTCCGACACACTTGCGCCAATTCACTTTCGCAGCGACGGTTGATCAAACTGAAGTTATTCTGAACGGTTTGATAACGATCGACGCCATATTCGTTTGCCGCCGACAGACTTTTCATCACACCCCAACAGGTTTCGTTGCTGCATCCGATGACGCGCACCTTGCCTGCCTGCCGCAGTTCGGTGAGCGCACCGAGCACCTCTTCGTAGGGCATGCCATGGTCAGGCCAATGGGTTTGGTACAAGTCGATGTAGTCGGTATCCAAACGCTGTAACGATTCATCGCAAGCACGAATGATCTGCCGACGATCGAGCGCCGTCCGTCCATGGCGAACCGGTGGGGTGAACCAACCATGGCCGGGACCGGTGACTTTGGTCGCAATCACCAGGGCATCGCGCGGCTTGTCTTTCATCCAACGTCCCAGGATCCGCTCGGTCTCTCCAACCGTTTCTTCAGCGGGCGGCACAGGATAGATTTCGGCAGCGTCAAAAAAATCGATCCCGGCTTCCCACGCGCGATCCAGAATCGCCCAGGACTGAGACTCGTCACACTGCGAGCCAAACGTCATCGTGCCCATACAGATTTCCGTAACAACCAATCCACTGGTTCCCAAACGTCGTCGTTGCATGTTCTCTCATCTCGCGTGAAAAAGTACCGTTTTCGTGACCAACCAAGCATACGCCGATCCAAGAAAAGGCGAAACCATTCCAAACAACCAAAAGGGGACGGGGGTCTTTTTAGCTTATTGACCATCGTGGCAGGGCCGACTATCACCAGCCCCTCATGCACAGATCTGCTCTTAAAGACCTCCCTCATACGGTCCTGGACGACGTCGACGACAAAGCTCGGCAAGCCACTCTTTGAGGCCTCCCACCAAGAACCCCGGCACGACGTTGTTACCACAATCGCGTCTCCATCAGAGATGAAAGCCAACGGCTAGTTGTTTTCTCAAGACAAGAAAACGTTGATTCTCAAATCAAGACCACTTTTATCCCAACGCACCTCTTTCCCGTTTCACTTCCGCCAGTTCGTCGCCCACGAGCAGCAAGCCGAACGGCGCCGGCAATCGCAGCCCTTGTTCCACCAGCACCAGTGGCTCCGCGAGCATCCGCCACCATGATCCAGCACCGCAGCCACGACCAATCCCCAAGCCTTCCAACCGGCCATCCAACGGCCGCCTGCGTGCTGAGCCCGCGCGGCGAAGACAAGCTTCGGCAACACGTGATATCGCCACATCAACGATAAAATCCCGGCTCGCGGCGGCAAAACCACTCCTCGCACCGCCGCTGCGAGTGACGCGAGTCCAACCGGGGACACAAACCTTTTGCCCATTCAGAACTTTAGCCCAGCGGGCGACACATCCTTGCCGTTGGCGTCAGCCAACGGACTGCATCCCCGCGGAACCGTAGCCCAGCGGGCGACAGAACGATCGGCAGATGGATGGCCGGGAGCATCCGCCACCATGATCCTGCACCGCAGCCACGACCAATCCCAAGCCTTCCAGCCGGCCATCCAACGGCCGCTCGCCTGCCTGCTGCGCCCGCGCGGCGAAGACAAGCTTCGGCGGCAAACATTATCGCCACATCAACGATAAAGCCCCGGCTCGCAACGGAAAAACAAGTCCTCGCACCGGCGCTGCAAGTGACACGGCCGTATCGAAACCGCTCGCAACCTCTTGCGCACCGCCGCAGCCCCAGCCGCATCGAACCCCGGCAAACAGCCGCTAAAAAAGAAACCCATCAAGGAAGCTGTATCTTGTCCGAACCCGGCTTACTCATTCTTTTTCTTGTAAACTTTCATAACTCATGGATCAGGTTTTGGGGAGCATTGCACTTAACGATCACGCCAGCAAATCGGCTCTTGGGAAACCGGTCTACTTCGCCCCACAGGTTCATTCGTCGACGGGGGTGAGGTTAGCGAAAGCGAGTCGGAAGGAGCGTTGGGTTCCGGAAAAGAAGTCGACCGTGGCGGTACATTTCGGGCCACGACCGGTCAGCGAAATGATTCGTCCGTTTCCGTATTCGGCGTGAGCAACCAGCATCCCATTGCGAAACGCATTCAGCGGCACGCGTTCTTGGCTGCCTTGCTCGCTCAGCAGATCGGCTGCGGTGGTCAGCCCGGCGGGCAAAGCGACCGCTTTTTTCTTGTTATCGGTCGCAGCACGCTCCTCAGGCGGCAATTGGCACAGGTCATCATCGCCCGGCGCTTCGTCGACGATCGGGTCATCGGCAATGTCCCAGCTTTCCGGATAGTCGAATTCGTCACCGGGATCGAAGAACTGGTTCGAATCCTCAGGTTCCACAAACCGCATTTCTTCGCGGGGCAATTCCATCAAGAAAGGACTGCCGACGACCGGACGCATCTCACCCCGGAACGCGCGACGTTTGCAGCAACTTAGCTGCAGTCGTTCTTCGGCGCGGGTAATCCCGACGAACAGCAACCGCCGTTCTTCCTCGACTTGGAACGGATCCTCTTTACAGCGGTAGTGCGGCAACAGATCATCCTCGACCGCGATGATAAAGACACGGCGAAACTCCAGCCCTTTGGCGGCGTGCATCGTCATCAGAGTGACCCGGTCGGTCGATTCTTCCCAAGCGTCGGTATCTGAAACAAGCGCCACCTGTTCAAGGAAGGCTTCCAGCGAGCCATCGTCCGGATGCTGCCGATCGAACTCCACCGCCGCGGTTACCAATTCGTCAACGTTTGCCAACGGGCTGTTGTCTTGTTCATCGACCGAGGTTTTTTCCAAGTACTTGCGGTACGTGGTTTCTTCCAACAGGTACAACAACAAGTCCTCGAGCACGGCGGTGGCTTTGAGGCTCAAGCGATCGAACATCGCAACGAACTGCTTGACCTTTGACGCCGACCGAGCAGGCAAGGTATCGATTTCGTCACACCGGCGAGCCGCCTCGAGGAGGGTCGTCCCGTTTCGATCAGCAAAGTCCCGAATCCGCTCGATCGTCTTGGCACCGATGCCGCGCGTCGGCGTGTTGATCACTCGCAGCAAGGCGACGTCGTGCGATGGGTTGTTGATCAGGTGTAGGTAAGCCAGCAGGTCCTTAATCTCTTTGCGTTGATAGAACTCGACACCGTTGACGATTTGATACGGCAACCCACGGGATCGAAACGCGTGCTCAAGCGACCGGGTCAGCGCATTCATCCGACAGAAGACAGCAAAGTCGCGTGGCCGACAGCCTTCGCGCTGGATAGCCAGCGTAATCTGATCGGCAATGTCGTCAGCTTCGCGGTAACCGTCTTCATACATCCGCAACACCACCGGCTCGCCTTCGCTCTGATCGGTCAGCAAGTCCTTGTTCTTGCGGCGTGTGTTGTGGCGGATCAACTGATCGGCGACACGTAAAATATTGGGTGAGCTGCGATAGTTTTTTTCCAATCGCACCGTTTTGACGTGCGGGTAATCCTTCTCGAAATCAAGGATGTTGTTCAAGTCGGCTCCGCGCCAACCGTAGATCGATTGATCGGGATCGCCCGTCACAGACAGGTTGGGATAATCGATCGATAGCGAACGGACGATCGCGTATTGGGCGAGATTGGTATCCTGATACTCATCGACCATGATGTATTCAAACCGTTGGTCGAGTTCGGCGCGGAGCTCGGGGTTTTCTCGCAGCAATCGCGCCACATGAAACAGCAGGTCATCAAAGTCGACCGCGTTGGCGAGGAGCAACTGCTGTTGATAGACCGGATAGACGCGCGCCGCGACGGTCTCGTTGTGTCGCAACGACTGGCCCTGCATCATCTCCGGTGTGACCAAGCGATTTTTGGCTCGACTGATCACCGACGCGATTTGCTCGGGCGACGTGTGCGACGTCGACACTTTGGCAGCTTCGACGGCACGCTTCATCGCTTGTTTGCTGTCGGCGGTATCGTAGATCGAATAGTTTTCCCCCAGCCCGACCATGGTCGCGTACTTACGCAGCAACCGCGCACAAAAGCGGTGGAAGGTTCCCATCCAAACATCCTGACCGGGAGCGATCGTGCGGAGCCGAAGCCGCATTTCGTCGGCCGCTTTGTTAGTGAACGTCAGGGCGGCAATTTTGTGTGCGGGAATCCCTTCGTGCAACAAGTTGGCGATCCGATGGGTGACGACGCGCGTCTTGCCGCTACCGGGACCGGCGAGGATCAACATCGGCCCTTGGATGTGCTCGACTGCCTCTCGCTGGGCATCGGTTAAGTTTTCGGTAATCGCCGTCATTTTGGTTCCCTTCTCCTAGTCCGCCCCTTGGCCTACCATCGACTTCCCGGACAATAGGCACCACGCTCGGTCGACATCCGTGCAGGCTATTCTAAAGCCTCACTGCCCTGGGGACAGGGCGGGTCGTAAGCGGTTACCATAGAGACACGTTATTGGCTTGGAAGCCCTCTTCCCGGTCCCCCCGCAGCTTTGAACCAAGGTCCTCGAACCAGCATGTCAAATCGGACTCCGAAAAATGTCTTCGGCGAACCACTGATCAGTTGCAGCACCGATCCCATGACCGGATTTTTTCGTGACGGCTGCTGCCAAACGGGAGCGGGCGATGTGGGTCTGCATGTCGTTTGTGCGGTGATGACCGACGATTTCCTGCAGTTTAGCCGGGCGCGAGGTAATGACCTTTCGACGCCGGTACCCGAATACCAATTCCCCGGTTTACAGGCTGGCGATCGCTGGTGCCTTTGTGCCGCCCGTTGGAAAGAAGCTTTTGACGCCGGCATGGCTCCGCGGGTCGTGTTATCGGCGACCCACATTTCCGCCCTCGAGTTCGCCTCGCTGGAAGAGCTCGAAGCGTTTGCGGTCGAGTAACCTGACTCCTCGGTCCGCTTGACTCGATCCAGCATCCGCGATTAATCGCCCGAGACTTAGGCGAGGTGCTCGAGTTCGGGCTGGCGACGAAAGCGGACTTCACCACTGACGATCGAATGGGTCACCAGCCCTTTCAACTGCACCCCCGCCAACGGCGTGGAGTTGCAGCGAGAGTAAAAGTTCTGTTCATCGACGACCCAGGTGCGATCGGGATCGATCACGATCACGTCGGCCGGCGCGCCCTTGGTGAGCGTTCCAGCGGGTAGGCCAGCGATGCGTGCCGGAGCGGTCGACATCCGTTCGATCAAGGTTTTCCAATCGAGCAACCCGCTGTCGATCAGTGCGGTAATCGTCGCGGCAAGCGTGGTTTCCAACGCCGTCATGCCGAAGGGCGCGAGGTCGAGATCATCCATCTTTTTCTCACGAGCTCGCGGCATATGGCCCGTTTGAATCGCATCGATCGTGCCATCGGCAACGGCGCGTTTCAAGGTTTCAACATGGCGCACACTGCGCAATGGCGGATGGACCTTGAACCTCGCATCAAAGCTTCGCAGCGCTTCGTCGGTCATTGCCAAATTGTGTGGGCAAACCGACGCGGTAACTCGAATGCCGCGGCTTTTGACACGACTGATCAGGTCGACACTTCCCATCGTGCTAACGGGTCCGACGTGCAACCGCCCGCCGGTCGCTTCGGCGAGACGAACATCGCGAGCGACCGCCAGATCTTCCGCTTCGGTGGGTAACCCATTGAGCCCCAAGACCAGCGACTCACGCCCTTCGTGCATCACTCCGCGACCCGCCAGTTCGGGCACTTCCGGGCGATCAAAGATCGGTCGATCGAACATCCGGCAGTACTCTAGCGCTCGCTTGACCAGCGCGCTGTTTGCCAACGGGGCAGGGGAGTCGCTGAAGGCGACCGCGCCCGCTTCCACCAGCAGTCCCAATTCGGCCATCTCTTCGCCGCGGCGGCCTTTACTGACGCAGCCGGTGACGTAGATATTCGCGGCCCTCGCCTTGGCGGCTTTTTGTCGCACGAACTCGACCGCACCGGGCGAATCGATCGGCGGGTGTGTGTTGGAACTGCACAGGATCGATGTGTAGCCACCGACCAAAGCTGCCTGCGAACCGGTCGCGATCGTTTCGTCCTCGTCGCGGCCCGGTTCACGCAACTCGGTCGACAAATCGACCAACCCCGGAGCGACGACCCGGTTGCGAGCGTCGATCCGTTCGACGCCGACAGGAACTTCCCCGTCGCTGGGATCGATGGCCGCCACCAAGCCATCGACAATCAACAGGCGAGCGACCGAATCACGATTTTGCGAAGGATCGACCAAGCGTCCATTTTCAATCAATAAAGCGCTCATACCGTCGACTCCGTGGATCGCTGTGCCGCCCCGATCGACAACCACAAAGCGGCCATGCGGACGGCGATCCCGTTGGTCACTTGCTCCAAGATGACCGAATGGGGGCCGTCGGCGACTTCGGGAGTGATCTCGACACCGCGGTTAATCGGACCAGGAGCCATGATCAAAATATCGTCTTTACTGCGTGACATGCGTTCGCCATTCATGGCATACAATGCAGCGTACTCGTGGATACTCGGAAAGGGACGCGTTGCTTGGCGTTCGAACTGGACCCGCAACAGATTCAGGACATCGCAACGGGGCAGAATATCGTCCAAGCGGTGAGCGACTTCGAATCCTAATTCCTCCCAGCGACGGCTGACCAACGTTGCCGGTCCACAAATGATGACGTGGGCGCCCAGCTTTCTCAGCCCCCAGATGTTGCTGCGTGCGGTGCGACTGTGTGCGATGTCGCCAACTAAAGCGACAGTCAGACCAGCAAACGAGGGCCGGTGCTGACGGATCGTCAACATGTCCAGCAGACCTTGCGTCGGATGCTCGTGCGGTCCGTCGCCGGCGTTAATCACACAGCACTTCAACTCGCGACTGAGCAGATGCGGCGTGCCGGGCGTGGCGTGACGTGCCACCACCCAATCGACTCCCATCGCTTCGATCGTCTTCGCGGTATCGACGAAGGTTTCGCCCTTAGCAACACTGCTGCCACCACTGGAGAACTCGACCGTGTCGGCTCCCAAGCGTTTGGCTGCTAAGGAGAAGCTATTGCGAGTCCGTGTGCTGTTCTCAAAAAACAGATTGGCACAGGTCTTACCGGACAACAGCGACAACTTTCGACGACAGCCATCGGTGGCATCTTTCAGTTGCTGAGCGGTATCGAGCAGCGTGGTGATTTCTTCCGCCGAGAGGCTCTCGATGTCCAATAGGTGACGACGCACCCAAGAGCTGGGGAAAGGCAATGCGGGTGCGTTTTCAGCGGTCATGGCATGCGGTGCAAAGGGTAACCTTCTATTGCGGCAGATTGTAACGTGACCGCGTTAGAATGCGAACGGTAGCGCCACACCGAAAGGGGCTGCTTCGTCCCCGAATCAAGTATTGCGGCTGTCCGAATTAAGCTTCGCTGCGATTCGTTTCGCTTGGCTTGCCCACTTTTGGACCGCGTCCGGCAGCGATCGCCAACCACGTCCAGCCAAAGATTAGGCTGAGGCCACCGATCGGCGTCACCATTCCCCACTTGGGCTGGTTCAGTGCTACCAGCAGATACAGGCTGCCGCTGAAAACGACGATCCCCAGCACAAACAGACCGCCCACGATTCGCACGGTCCGCACTGGCAACCACAACAGCGACGCGGCCAGCGAGGCAAGTGCCACGGTGTGCAACAAATGGTAGAGAACGCCGACATCCAACTGAGCCAACCGCTTCTCGATTAGCTCGGCGTCGAGTCCTTGATCGGCCAACCATCCGGGCAATCCGTGAGCGCCAAACGCCCCGATCAACACGCCGGCGGCACCCAGCACGCCGGCCAGCATCAGACAACGCCGCGCTACCCGAGCAACTTGCGTTTCGGTGGCTGTCACAATGGGTTCTCCACCTAGGGTGTTAACAGCCGATGCACCGCTTCGATCAATTTTTCCATCGCGAATGGCTTGCGTAGGTACTCGTTCACTCCGAGCAACTCGGCATAAGCTTTATGGCGGCTGCCTTCATTACCGGTAATCATGATCACCGGCAATGGCTCATCGCGTCCACGTCGCAATTTTTCGAGCACCAAAAACCCGCTGCGTTTGGGCATCATCATGTCCAAGATCATCAGATCAGGGTTTTCGCGTTCCGCAAGCGCCAAGCCTTGGTTTCCATCGCGGGCCACGACGACGGTCAGGCTTTCGCCCTCCAGCGCGTAACGAATTGACTCCACAATTTCGAAGTCATCATCGACGATCAAAACCTTTTTGGCTGCCGTTTCGTTGGCAGTGGATGAAGACGACGCAGGTGTGGGGCTCATAGTGGTCGGCGTTTGCGGCACGAGAGAAGCAATCCGTGCAACGGGCTCACCCGCTGCCTGTTCCCTCTAGCGTAACGCTCTTGCGATCGATGGGAAACATGTTTGCAACAGAAAAGAGCAGCTGCCTCGCCGGGCAGACCTGCCGCGGCAACTTGCAGCACCACCTCGAGCAGCGGAACAAACAGACCGACGCGCTCGCTAGTTGTCAGAGAATTCGACCGGTAGAGTATCCCAGTCGGGCACACATTGCGGCAATTGCTGGCCCGTGACGAGGCTCATCATCCACTGATCGACATGCCGCAAGACAGGAACCATCATTTCGTCCGTGGCATCGAATTGTTGAACTTCGACACGCATCCGCGCCGCATTCATCAACCGCAGATCGTCGACCAGCGCATCGATCGAAAAGCACTTGGTGTCGGTCGCAAAGGCGAGCAGCATCTCCAGTTGCCGGACTTGATGTAAATTGGCCAGCGGACGGCAGCCTCGAGGAAAGCCCCCACCCAAGGAAACCACGCCGGCGAAGTGGCCGGGATGCCGCAGTGCAATCCGCTGCGCCATCGTACCGCCCGCTTTGTAGCCCGCGATAAAAACACGTTCTGGATTAATCGAATAACGCTGCGACGCGTTGTCGACCGCGTCCATAATCGCTTGCTCGGCCTGAGCGATACCGGCGGGCGTCTGCATCCAATCGTAACGATGCCCCGCGGCATCACAGGCACGCGTGCCACGGATTCCAACGCCGACGTAATTTTGCACGCTCACGTGCGGCATCACCTGCGCAATCTGCTGCTCGTCGGCGCCATCCTGATGCAGCCAAACGAGCAACGGATAAGCGTAGTTCTTCTCGTAACGAGCAGGCAAGAAGAAGGCTCGCGGAGCAGCGACGGAGCTATCGGAGAGAAAAGATTTGAAGATTGGCTGTCGGCCGTCTGATGACTGGATCTCGGTTTTCGTATTCCACGAGTGCGAAGAGGGCAGTCGGTTCATAATCGCGTTCAGACAGAGAGGAGCTGTGCGGGGAAAAGTCCGATCGAAACGAACGGCGGGGCGTCAAGAGAATCGCCTAGAGGGCAACCACCAAGCGTCGACGCTAGCAAAGGAAGTGTCTATCACATGGTGCTTCCACAAAGTGGGTGCGAAGTCGATAGTTTGCACAACACGTCGCCTGCAAATGCTCACCAATGGCAAGCATTACAAAGCGACGTTTGGCAACGTTTTGCTGGACGCGAATTTACTGCGCTGCGACAAGCTATGTCAACGGTAAGTGTGAAACTTTTACGAAGCCAACAAACCGTCCATGGTCGCCACCAACGACTTCACTGCGTCAACACTGCGAGCGAAATCAGCTTGCTCGCTGTCGGTCAACTGCAACTCGATGACCTTCTCGATTCCGCCGCTTCCCATCACTACGGGCACACCGACGTAGTAACCGCCGACACCGTACTGAGCGTCACAATAGGCCGCTGCGGGCAGCACACGTTTCTTGTCCTTCACGATCGCTTCGGCCATCTGTGCGCAAGCGGCCGCAGGGGCGTAATAAGCACTGCCGGTCTTCAGCAACTGCACAATCTCCGCTCCCCCTTTACGCGTCCGATCGACAATTTCTTCCAACCGTTCGCTGGAGATCAATTGCGTCACGGGGATCCCGCCGACGCTGGTGCAACTGGGAATGGGAACCATCGTATCGCCGTGACCGCCCATCAGCAGTGCGCTGATATCCTCGACACTCACACCCAGTTCCATCGCGAGGAAGGTACGGTAGCGAGCGGTGTCGAGCACACCTGCTTGGCCGCAGACGCGTTGGGGCGGAAAGCCGGTGACTTTCCACATTTGCTGGACCATTGCATCGAGCGGATTGCTGACGACGATCACGATCGCATCAGGACTGCAGGCTTTGATTTCTTCGGCAACGCTGGTCACGATCCGGGCGTTGGTGCTGAGCAAGTCATCGCGACTCATGCCCGGTTTGCGAGGGATTCCCGCGGTCACCACAATCACGTCACTACCGGCCACATCGTCGTAGCTGTTTGTGCCGACGATGTTGGAATCGAAGCCCATGATCGGCGAGGCCTGCATCAAGTCGAGCGCCTTACCGCGCGGCATGTCTTCGGTTTGCGGGATATCGAGCAATACGACATCCCCTAATTCCGCCGCGGCGCACCAATGCGCACACGTCGCTCCCACATTTCCGGCTCCGACAATGGAGATTTTGGCACGTCGCAGAGACATCGAGAATCCTTTGAATGGAACGTTTGGTTAAAAACACACATCGCGACCAAGCGGCGGTCGCAACACCGCTGTGGCATATCGTGGGCGTTGTGGCGAAGCGGTCAAGTAGACTGCGGGAATTCCAAATCCATTTCCTGCTGCCGACGCTTTTTGACAATGTTACGGTCGCGACGCCCGACCCACCAAGTCATGCCGACGATGATCGCCAAACCGGCCAGGAAACTGCCGGCGACGACGAGTTGCCAATCGACGGCGTTGACCGGCGGCCCTGTATCGCGGACGGTGATTCGCGAAGCCATCAACAGCGGGCCAAACTGCAAGCCGACATCGTTTGACTGAGCAAACTCGCTGTCGTAGCTCCACTGACGAAAATAGACGCCATCGACCAGCAGCGGTCGGCGAACCATCGCCACCACCGCTGCGGGCCCTGCCTGCTGCTCGATCGCCTCTAGTAACGGCTCGGGCAATTGCACGGCGACCAGCGATACCGGATAGCGATTCACAAATTCGACCGGCTTCGACTGGCCACGGGGATCTCCCGCGGGGACCTCAATTACGACACGTCCAGACAGCTTCGCAAAGGCATCGATCTGCCAATAATGATTCTGGCCGATTAGCTGCGCCGCGGAGCTGTTTTCGTCGAGCACAATCTTGGTCACGCGAGCGGTCTCCACCGGCAGACGCAACCACTGCCCGATGTGCTGCGGAGAATTCCGCAGCAGTTCGATCACGTCGGTGCGCTGCGGCGGTTGTTCAGTCGACCGCAAGCTCTCGGCGGCGGCGAGTAACTCGAAGAAGGGCTCATCGGCGGCCAGCGGTAGCTTGTCGTGTTCGCGCACGATGTCGAGCCGACCGGTGTCGAAACCGACCTCCGCGAGCAACCGATAACCGGCATGCGGCACGGACTCTTCGGCCTCGGGATACCACTGCACGCGCGACGTCGCCAACACGTTGGGCTGGCCCTCTTGATTGACGCTGACGACGATGCCAACGATCCGCACGGTATGCGAATCTTTCGCAGCGCGAGACTGCAACCAGAACTGCGGTACCTCTGGCGTGATCACAAAACAAGGCTCCGAAACGGCCCCGGCATCGCGCAGTTCAAAGCGGAACACACGCTGCAACTCCAACACCTCGGCTTGCGTTTGGGGAACTTGCACCGCAGCGATTGCGGTCGCCTGTCCGGTCAGTTCGATCACGTCACCAGGCACCCATGCGGTGCCCGGCGGGGTGGCGGTAGCGCGCGTAGCGATCGCTTCCACGCCGGCGCGGCGCAATTGATACAGCAACCGCGCCGCACCCGTGATCGCCGCGGGGTCTTGCGGCCGAGCCAACCAATCAGCGGCCTCGACAACGCTTCGCTGATCGAAGCCGCTGAGCAACTCCAGCGCCGACTCCGCCCGGGCCATCCGCACGGCCAAGAAACTGCAGAGCACGATGCTGACGAAACCTGCCCATTGCATTTCCATCGCATGGTGCAATCGCACGCTTACTCGCCTCTGGCATACCGCCCCGTTCATCGGCTTCCTCTTGTTCCGCTTTGGAAGAAAATTGCTCTGCATGGAATCAGCATCGGAGAGTTCAAGTTGGTTCTCGAGACGCGGAATCGTGAGACGCGGAATCGTGAGGATCGCGCACCCCGACAAGTTCATCGAGCTGTGCGACAGGGAAACTCTGCGAATCACGCCGAGTGGCACGCAACTGCTTCGCCGCAACGCTGTTCCGCCACACCAATAGCGCCGACACCGCTACTCCGATAATCGCGGCAACGGCGACCAACAGCGACAGCGGGACGGGCCGCCCCGCATCGCGTGAGGGGATCGTCGCGACCGCAGGCGGTCGCTCCCAAACGCGGCCCACGATGACAGGCGATTCCATCGCGCCGCCCACGGCACCAAACAACCGACGCTTGAGAAACCTGCCGGCCAGCGTTACCTTGGGTCCGGTAGGCTGAGTCCCCTCGGGGCCCACTGCGGCGACATCATCCGGCACATCCGGCGCATACAACACCACCGCGCGGTCGCTCCCATCGTCGGGTCGCAGCCATACTTCCCAGTAGTCGCGGACTCCGAACGCGTTCGCCTTCGCTGCCACCGGTACCGACCGCGCGACGGTTCCGTACAGCCACACGGTCTGGCCCAAGTACTCATCAGGCTGTTGCATCAGCGGCACCACCCCCACGTGTCGTGGCGACGGGTCGCTCGCCAAAAACTGGTCGCTGAAATCTGGGGCGGCGGCCATTTCCAAGTAGCGATAAAAAGCTTCCGCATCCCCAGCATGCCAAATCGCTCCATCGGTCACCGCTTGCTGATACGTCGCATCGAGGGCCCCCTGGAAACGTCGCAGCGTCCCTTGTGGTGCGGCGGCTACGGCGATCGTCTCACCTGACGGCTCGCCTAGCACGACCAGCTCCGGGAACTCCTCGTACAAGCTCGCCAGAAACTCCGCCGGCGTTTGCTCCGTGACTTCATCCGTGTTTGGCTCTGCCGTGGACCGCCGCCAAGCCCCCAGTCGCTCGGTGAGTCGCTTTCGGGCGGCTTCATCGAGCAACGCGATCGCATCCCGCTCCTGGTCCGTTGCTTGCCACAAGTCGTCCGCCGAGCGGGCTGGGCCGTTTACAGAAGATGAAGATGTCGCATCGGCCGCGGGAGCAACCGGTTCGCCGGGCCGTGCCGCGGCGTTGCGCGCCGACCCGCTCGCTCGTGACCCGCTCGCTCGTGA
>Ga0102938_10001256_pt1 | contig 19146 bp, 13 predicted proteins | sample SalPonR2_B_D2_MG_FD_84516 | JGI IMG/M metagenome (GOLD analysis project Ga0102938, IMG submission 84516) | Salt pond soil microbial communities from South San Francisco under conditions of wetland restoration - Salt Pond MetaG R2_B_D2_MG | ecosystem: Environmental > Aquatic > Marine >...
AACGAGCAGAAATATTTTGCGTCTACGGAAGGATCATATATCGATCAGGACGTACATAGAATCTGGCCAAGCTTTTCAGCCACGGTTGTTGACCGCGAGACGGGTAAGTTTGATTCAATCCAGAGCCTTTCTGCCCCGGTAGGCGGAGGGTATGAATATCTTGATGGTAGACAAGAAGGAAAATACGAAGGAATCGTCACCCGCTACGGAAGTTCCTATGACATGATTGAAGACGCGACACAGCTTGCACAGGCCGGTCGCCAAAAACTTGCGGCTAAGTCGGTTGATCCGGGACAGTATGATTTGATTCTGGATCCGTCGCACCTCTGGCTCACCATTCACGAATCAGTCGGCCACCCGCTTGAGCTCGACCGCGTGCTTGGCTATGAAGCCAACTTCGCCGGAACAAGTTTTGCCACTCTCGACAAATGGGAATCCGGTGATTTTGAATACGGTTCGGACCAGGTGAACTTGTTTGCTGATAAAGTGCAAAAGGGATCGCTTGGTTACGTAGGCTACGATGACGAAGGCGTGAAAACGAAGCAGTGGGATCTTGTAAAAGATGGAATACTAGTCAACTACCAGGCCACGCGTGACCAGGTGCATATGATTGATCAGAATGAATCGCACGGCTGCTGCTATGCCGATTCCTGGAACAGCGTCCAGTTTCAGCGCATGCCGAACGTATCACTTGCTCCGGGACCCGATCCATATTCTGTTGATGAGATGATCAAAGACGTGGAGAACGGAATTTACATCGTTGGTGACGGATCATTTTCCATTGATCAGCAGCGATATAACTTCCAGTTTGGCGGTCAGCTCTTTTATGAAATCAAAAATGGTGAAATTACAGGAATGCTGCGTGATGTCGCCTATCAGGCCAATTCCCAGGAATTCTGGAACTCATGTTCCAAGATATGCGATGAGTCAGATTACAGGCTCTCAGGGTCGTTTTTTGATGGAAAAGGACAGCCGTCGCAGTCCAGCGCTGTTTCACACGGAAGTTCCACAACCCGGTTTGATGGCATCAATGTGATCAATACCGCCCGGAATATTTAATCATCCCAAAAACACAAATTTGAAACTGAACGATTATGGCCATTCTAAGTAAAGACGAAGCCCGGGACATCATGCAAAAGGTTGTGAATATGTCCGGTGCTGATTTTTGTGAAGTTAACCTTCAGGGCAGCCGCAGCGGCAACATCCGCTATGCCCGCAATACTGTTACAACCAGCGGAGAAGAGCAGAACACATCGCTCTCCATTCAGTCTTCATTCGGCAGTAAAACCGGAACGTCAAGCGTGAATGAGTTTGATGATGAATCCCTTCGGGAAGCTGTTGAACGATCTGAAGAGCTGGCACGGCTCGCACCTGATAATCCTGAGTTTATGGAGCCGCTGGGTCCGCAGGAGTACCGCGAAGCTCCTACGTTTCATGAATCCACTGCGAGTATACAGCCGGATCAAAGAGCACAAATGGCGTACGAAAGCCTTACTCCAAGCAGTGAAAATGATCTTGTGTCCGCAGGATTCCTGGAAGATGAAGCCGGATTTGAAGCGCTGATGAACAACAAAGGCCTGTTTGCCTACAATCAATCCACAAGCGTAGATTTTTCCGTGACTATTCGCACCAAAGACGGAACCGGGTCAGGATGGGTGTCGCGAGACTACAACGATGTAAACAAGCTGGATACAGGCGCTGCATCTCAAATTGCAATCGATAAGTCAATCGGTTCACGTGATGCAGTTGCCCTCGAACCCGGCCGCTACACCGTTATTCTCGAACCGCACGCCGTATCGGGTCTTCTGCGCTACATGCTTGGTGCAATGAATGCCCGGACAGCGGATGAAGGCAGAAGTTTTATGTCGAAACCTGGTGGCGGGACACGTATTGGAGAACAGATGTTTGATGAACGCGTTACAATCTACTCCGATCCGTTTGATGAAAACGTACCGGTAACACCGTTTACTGGATCGGGCCAGCCGCTGGAAAAAACCATGTGGGTCGAAAACGGAGTAGTTAAGAATTTGGCGTACTCGCGTTACTGGGCAAAAGAGCAGGGCGTTGATCCACTGCCGGGTCCTTCCAATGCAATTGTTCCGGGCGGAGATAAATCCACCGAAGAACTGATTGCTGATACAGAGCGCGGCATTTTGGTCACGCGAACCTGGTACATACGAATGGTGGATCCGCAGACCCAATTACTTACCGGCCTTACCCGCGACGGGACATTCTATATTGAAAACGGCCGTATCAGAAATGCCGTGAGGAATTTCCGGTTCAACGAAAGCCCGGTCATTATGCTAAACAACATCGAAGAGATGGGCAAACCCATGCGCACTGATGGCAGCATGATACCGCCGATGAAAATTCGCGACTTTACTTTTAGCAGTCTGTCTGACGCGGTTTAATTTATAAGACCTTCAGAAAATGGTATTTTCTATAGCGTGAATTAATTGAGAAAACCATTTAGCTATGAGGTTGCCAAAAAAATGGATTTGATAGTTGGACGTCTTAAAACAAAGGCGTACTTCGTGAAGCTTCAGGTTTTTGTGCCTTCGTGGCGATAACTATCGATTTTAGCCACGAGGACACGAAGTCCCGAAGCAACACGAAGTAATCTTAACTCAAACTTTTTATGACTTTGCTAGATAATTTAGGTTGAATTGCGGTAACCATACTTTATGAACAGCCTTATCTCCTGCTCTGTATGTGTTTCTTGATATCATGTAATTTTCTGGACATGCAAACTGTTGACTATCCTGGAACAAACCTCCCACTGCTAGCTGATCCCAATCTGCAGTTATGAATCGAAAAGACTTTCTTAAAAAAAGTGCGGCACTTGGAGCAGGGCTTTCCCTTGCGCCGAATGTTCTTTTTGGTTCTGGCCGGGCAGCAGGTTCGAACCCGGATTTCTTCTTTACCCGGATTCGCTATGATTCGGGGAATTGGTTTGTGGATGAACGGATGCCCTCAAACCTGCTTCATTCACTTGTTGAATACACCACACTTTCTATCGATCAGGATGAGAAAGTTGTTCCGCTGGCAAGTGATCGAATCCTGGAATCACCGTTTTGCTATATCACCGGCCACAGACTCGTTCAGTTTTCATCCCGTGAAAGGGAGAATTTTGAAAAGCTCGTATACAATGGCGGTTTTATCTTTGCTGATGACTGCAACCATGATGTAGACGGTCTCTTTGCGAAATCATTTGAAGAGCAGATGGCCGAGATGTTTGGGGTTAATGCACTGAAGAAAATTCCCAATGATCATCCGATCTACCGGTCGTTTTTTGAGTTTGAGGATGGCCCGCCTACTGCCGCCGTGGAGATGAATGGCTGGGGTGATGGGCTGGTGCACGACTACCTGAAGGCGATAGAGATTGACGGAGAAATCCGGGTGCTTTACAGCAATAAAGATTACGGCTGTGAGTGGGATTACGATTTTAGAAATAAGCGCTGGTACGCAAAAGACAACACGAAATTTGGCGTCAATATTGTGATGTACGCCATGAACAGAAAAGCCATTCAAACGTGAAAGCCACCGAAGAAGATGTAGCACTGCAGCTGGATAAGCTGTCAGATTTACGGGATGAAATATCAAAAGTCATTATTGGCCAGAAAGATGTGGTGGATGAACTTCTTATCACGCTGTTTGCCGGTGGTCATGCACTGCTTGAAGGAGTTCCTGGCCTGGCAAAAACGCTGATGATACGCACACTGGCCAATGCTATCGATGCCGATTTCCGGCGCATTCAGTTCACGCCCGACCTGATGCCGTCCGATATTGTGGGTACAGAAATTCTTGAAGAGGATCATTCCACCGGCAAGCGATTCTTCACCTTTCAGAAAGGGCCGGTGTTTACCAATATTCTGCTGGCGGATGAGATCAACCGGACGCCGCCCAAAACCCAGGCTGCACTGCTCGAGGCGATGCAGGAGTATAGCGTCACCTCCGGCGGAAATTCGTTTCAGCTATCGCAGCCGTTTTTTGTACTGGCTACTCAAAATCCTATCGAACAGGCAGGAACATATCCGCTGCCTGAAGCTCAGCTCGATCGTTTCTTGATGTATCTGAAAGTAGATTACCCAAATGAACAGGAAGAGTTTGATGTACTGAAGCAGACAACAGGCGGCAGAAAAACGGATATCAAACCTGTGATGAACGCTGCTGACGTTGTGAGTCTGCAAAAACTGGTTCGTGAAGTATCGATCAGCGATGATTTGATTACCTATGTGAATACGATTGTCAGGTCAACACGGCCTGATACCGGTACCATTGAGGACGTCAATCGATGGATGGAGTGGGGTGCCGGGCCCCGGGCAGGGCAGGCAATGATTCTCACCGCAAAAGCGAGGGCTTTGTTTGAAAAACGGTATGCCGTAACAGTTCCTGATATCAAGTTTGTGGCCAAGGCTGTGCTTCGTCACAGACTATTACTCAACTTCAAAACAGAAGCAGAGGGGATTACGCCGGATGTGGTTACGGAAAAGATTCTTGAGGTTGTGAGTCCGCCAAAGAGTGAGTTGTGAGAAACAGGGTTATCAGTTAACGGTTATCGGTTAAATTTTGCCCCGATTCACTTTGTAAAAACCTAATAACTGATATACCGATAACTGTTAACTCACCACTAGTTTTAAAAGATGAGATTCCCCGATATTGACTAGTGATAAGTCAACTATGAAATGTCGGAAGCAACCTGTCAGCACCTACCGGATCTGACAGCGTTGATTTTTGACGCTGACAGAAACCCGGCAAAGCACCGGGAATGCTGTCAGGTCTTTATGCGACAAATGAGAATTGACACAGCACTAGATGTATTTTAACAACTCAAACCCATAATGAAACGCGAACTTCCTTCTGAAATCGGTGATCTGCTGGCGGGTGCGGGTCTTGCATTGCTGGCTAATCAGATCGTAGATGGGTTTCTGATCGGGCTTCATCACGGAACGCGCAGGGGAACCGGAACGGAATTCAGTCAGTACAGAAGCTACCAGCCGGGCGACGATATCCGTCTGATTGATTGGAAAATGTTTGCCCGGAGTGACCGGTATTATATCAAAGAGTCTGAAACGGAAACGTCGATAACGGTGAGATTTTTCCTTGATACGTCAGCTTCCATGGCATACATCGAAAATGGAATAGCCCGTGTTGAGTACGCATCTTTGATTGTCGCCTCACTTGCCACGCTTGCTCATCGGCAGGGCGATTCGATTGGTCTTCATATTGTTGACTCTGAACAGCGAACAGATCTGGCTCCCAGGCGAAAAAAACAACAGCTTAACCAGCTGTATGAAAATCTTGAATTGGTAGAGTGTAAGGGTACGTGGCCTGAATCTGCCGAGTGGGTTACAGAGTGCACTTCTCATCAAAATGAATTGTGGATTTTTGGTTCAGATATGCTTGATGAGCCAGACACCTGGAAAGAGATCCGAGAGCTCGGGGAAACGTTTGGTCACGAGCAGCTTTTTCTTCAGATTTTGAGCAAGGAAGAGCTAGAACTGAATCTCGATGGTGTTACCACCGTTCGTGATCCGGAAAGCCAGATGGAGCGAACGATCAAAACCGGAGCTGTGAAAGAGTCTTATCAATCCAATTTGCAGGCTTATTTATATGATCTGGATGATGCTGTGGCCGGACGGCGATCCGGGCGGGAACTGTTCATAATGAACCAGCCGGTGCAGGATGTGTTGCGGACTTACCTTGAAAAACGGAGCCGGATATGAGCCTTGGAGTGCCGGCCTGGTTATGGATCATGGCCGCAGCGGCCGTTCCAGTGATTATACATCTCTGGAGCCGAAAATCGGGAAAGCCGAAGATACTTCCTACGTTTCGATTTCTTCCGGAGAAAAGCTTTGCGCGTGCCAGCCGTATTGAGCTTCATGAAAAGACACTCCTATTTCTGCGAATCGTACTGATTCTTTTAATTTCCCTGCTTCTTGCCGGCCTCTTTTTTGATAGCGATCTGCCGGAATTTAGTTCTGTAATAATAACTGAGTCTGAATCAGGAGTGAACCAATCTAACGAGAATGCAACCGTGCTTGAACTACAGGTATCACCCGATCGGATCGACCGGCTGGGGTGGTTCCGCCTGATTGAACAGGTTGAATACGATTACAGTCCCGGGTTGATCATGGTTTCCGGGCGCCTGACTGCCGACCGGTTTTCAGGCCAGCTACCTTTTCTCAGTGCTGATTTAGAGTGGGTTGCTGCTGACCTGCCGGATAATTTTCAGGGCAAATCATGGAGTGGAGCCGACAATAATCTGTTTTCCTATATTCAAACTCGTTCTGATTCGCTCATAGAAACAAAAATAGAGCCAGTTGATGAAGCAAATGACGGCAATATGCCGGATCGTCTGGCGCTGACCATAAACAGTAATCTGGACGATGCTCAAAAAACCGGATTTGAACAAGCTGCTGGTCTTTGGAAGATTGAGAAGACCGAAGCTGATCTTCCTCAGGGGAGGATAGCTGATGTTCAATACGGTGATAATGAGATTAGTTTGGATGGAGCGAATCTTCAAAACCTGACAGAAGAGTACCTGAACGCCGGTCCTGATTTTGGTATTCAGCTCCCTCTGTTAGTGGAGGATAGCATTCAGGCAGACCGGACAAGCCTGAGATCAACCATGAAAGTAATCAGGAAAAGAGACGAAATGGAGTTTCAGCTCGCAGCGGTTCCTCACGCTCCCTACACAGAATGGTTTTACGCAGGTGTGGCACATCAGCTTTTGAAAACTGTGGTTGGAATAGATCATGACCTCCATCCTGAACTTACCAATGAGCAGCGTCAGCCATTGATTCGTGAACAGCCGGTAAAGGCCGGCCTGACGGAAAAAGAATCTGCCGGTCCAATATTATTAATTTTGATTTTATTGGTTTGGGCTGGTGAACGCACGTTATCAAACAGGCGGGGGATGTAGATGATGTTGATAGCAAAACTGAGACGACAACTTAGACGGCAAAGAGTCATTATTGCTCTTCTGATTTCACTCACTGCGGCTGTTTCAATTGGCCTCATGGCGAATGATGTACTGGGTTTGTCCAAATTGGTCGCTGCTTTGATTGCAGTAGCACTGTTTTTCCTCCTGACCGCTATTTACTATCGATCAGGAAGCTTTTCTCTGCCGCCATCAGAGGTGATCGTCAGATACCTGGATCGCCATTATCCACAGGTTGAAGATTCGTCAGGCCTGTACTTGAAGTCAGAGCTGAACCGGCTTGAAAAACTTCAGATCAACCGAATCAACAATAAGCTGAGCCAATCAGGATTGGATTTTAAATTGCCCAAAAAGCAACTGATTCGTTCTGTTTTGATGTCAGTGTCACTGGTTTCTATCGCTTACCTGGTTACAATAACAACCTCTTCTATAAGTGGAACAGACGAAAGGTTTGGCGATGTAACACAACAAATAGCAGCGGAATCTGGAAATCTGACATCGGGAAATGATCCTGTTATTCAGTCGGTACAAGTTGTTGTAGATCCGCCTGAATACACCAATCTGGAAACTAAAGTGGTAAACAGCGGCATTGTGACTGCGGCGACAATGTCAGCTCTTTCATGGACAGTAAATATTTCCGGCGATGTGAATTATGCGGCACTTATTTTTAATGACAGAGACACGGTGGAGCTTACGTCAGAAGGAGATGCCTACAAAGGAGAGATAACGGCAGAAAATCGATTGATCTATCGTATTGCCGTGACATCAGCCGACACAACGATTTATTCTAATTACTACTCAATTGAAGTGACCGAAGATCAGCCGCCACGTTTCAGGGTTAGCTCACCGGTACAAATGCGAACACTGCTGACCGAAAACAAACGGCAAACAGAAATGAACGTGCAGGTTATGGATGACTATGGAATCCAGTATATCAGCCTGTATACAACGCTGGCCAGGGGATCTGGTGAATCGGTCCGCTTTCGTGAACAGCGCATGGCGTTTGACAGGATATCCGGAATGGGAACACGCCAGGCAGAGGCATCGATTATGCTCAATGCTGACTCACTTGGCATGACACCCGGCGACGAGCTTTATATTTATGCGGCCGCATCGGATAATCATCCGAATACCCAGTCCGGTCGCTCTGATACCTACATTATAGTGGTTGAAGACACGACGCGGGCACAGCCTCTTATGGCCGGGAATATAGTGATAGACTTGATGCCCGAAGACTTCAGGAGTCAGCGTCAGATTATCGTGGATACGGAGGAGCTTCTCAGTGAGAAAGGTCAGATGAGCGAGGAGTACTTTAAGGTCCGATCGAGACGCATTGGCCGTGACCAGGAAATGCTGATGCTCGATTTCGGGCAGTATATGAGTATGGAAGATGAATCAGAGTCAGCCGGTGGCGACATCACAGAAGCAGCTGATGACCATGCCGGACACGATCACGGCCACGAAGAAGTAACGGAGGCCGAACTGGATGGTGAGGGTCAGGAAGCCACCCAAAGCACAGCTGCATCCATCATACCCGAAGAGTTTTTCCACGATCACGGAAGCCCTGAGATGAACACGCTGTTTGCTGAAAGTCCCAGGGCGCTTTTACGTCGCGCACTTTCAGAAATGTTCAGGGCGTCTCAATATCTGCAAACCGATCGCCCGGAAGAGGCGCTGGCGTACGAGTATCGCGCGCTTGAGTATTTGCAGGAAGCCCAGCAGGCCGATCGCCGCTATGTCCGCCGTGCAGGACTTGACGGGATTCCGATTCCGGAAGATGAGAAACGGCTGACCGGCGAGATTGATGATTTTGCCAATCCGGAATTTAGTTACAGATCTGATCGCAGAATGCCACCCCTCGTTTTGTTCGAACAGCAAATTCGCGATGAGCAAAATTTAAGCGAGGACGAGCTGCAGAAGCATATCGAAGAAATACAAAAGGCCAACATCACAGAATCTGATAAACTCTATCTTTTGAATCGGGTTGGACGGCTTAATAGTACAGATTATAACGGCGCAGTGAGGCAGCAACTACTTGCAAAGCTTTCGGAAATAAATAGAAACCGTCAGCGAAATCTGTCACCCGAAAGGGTTCCGGTTCTGAAAACATCAGGCGGAAACAAATGATGCAAGTGCTTCTGATTACTGTTGCAAGTATTATTACGATAGGGGCCATCGTGCTTGATCACCGTGCGTACGGCTCACTATTTCGGGCAGGCCTGATACTGTTATCAGGCGTGACGTTAATCCTTTATATTGTAAGATCAGACCAGCCAACGGGAGAGAACAGTTCTATAATATTGCTCACGGACGGTATTTCGAATGCTGATGTTTCCATAGACTCAAACGCTCAGATATTCTCATTGGAGTCGGCCGAAAACACGGGGCCGGGTAATGTAAGATGGCTCTCATCAGTTGATTTACTTCAAGAGGTTGCGGAGCCGGGGCTTGTTGTAGAAATATACGGGCACGGAACCCGGCAACAGATTAAAGATGAGTTTCTTTGGAGAGACCGGCTGACCCAACCCTCCCCGGGGCTACTTCTTGGAAGGGCACCTCAACAGGTTGATGCAGGAAAAGAGTTTCAAATCAACGGCCGGCTGATTGCGGAATCGGGCGCTGATACCGTAAGTATTTTTCGGGATGGCGAGCAGATTCAAACCATCCTGCCTGACAGCAGCGGCGCGTTTAGTTTTTCGGGTCGACTGGATGTTGAGGGTCCGGCACGCTATCAGATCGAGGCGGAGCTGGCAGATACGCTGCTTCAGGAACCGTGGCATATTCGTGCAGCAGAGCCCGACCCTCTGTCGATCGCAATAGTGCTTTACAGCCCGTCTTTTGAAATGACTCATCTTGCAGAGTGGCTTGGCAACAGCGGTCATAGGCTGTCTATAAGAACCCGGGTTGGGGACGATCGATTCCGGTACGATGATATCAATGATCCAAATGCCGGTGCGTCAGAATTGATTGATAACTTATCATCATTAGATCTGATTGTTCTTGATCCTCGTGAGGTATCAGAACTTTCTGATGAAGAGGTGCAATCTTTGAGGAGCGCCGTTGAGAGCGGCCTTGATGTGATTATGCTGCCTCCATCTGATGATAGCGGTGGCGTTTGGGAAGAGGCGTTGGCGTCGATTTCGAGCGTGGCCGTTGAACTCAACGCCATATCACGGATCGACGAACGAGAGTGGGTACCGGAATTCTTTGACTCATCTGACCAAGAAGACCGACTTAATGCTCGGCTGTCTATTTTAAACTTTACATACGAAGGGCTGGACAGCACATCTGATACGCTGGGCCTTTTTGATGGTACAGAGCCGGTTATAGTTCGAATAACATCAGGCCGGGGATCGGTCTCATCGCATCTTTTCTATCAATCCTATAGCTGGAAGCTGCGTGGCGATCAGGATCTCTATGCGTCATTATGGGCCGGCTATCTGGATCGTGCTGTTACTCTTGAGTCACCGTTTGTAGAGGTTAGTTCAAATATTCCCAGACTTTATGATCGTTTAATTGTCACTACGTCTGGTACAGATATTACGATTCGAAATCCATCTCAAAACCAAAGCCGGGAGCTAATGCTTGTATCGGGCGCAGAGCATCCCGGTGTGAGTTATGGATATTTTTGGCCAAGATCACCCGGCTGGCATGTGGCTGAGTCTGATGGATCGAGCCGGTGGTTTTATGTGTATGACTCTGAGTTCGCCTGGTCATTTACCGAAAAGTATCGCCGGTTTGAGGCTACACGTTCTGAAATTAAAAATCTTGGATCTCGAAAACCTGATGGGGAAACTCCAACCGATCAACCTATGTCAGCCCGGTGGTGGCTGATCAGCTTCTTGGTTCTTCAGGGAATTTTATGGGCAGAAAGAAAAGTCGCAGGCTAAATCCAGCGTCTCACACTTTCCTTATAGTTTCGATATGCGTCACCAAATTTTTCTTCCATCACTTTTTCCTCAGGTATAATCTGGAAACGGTTCATATACCACACGTAAAAGGGCAGTGTGATGATTCCAAGAGGATGACCAAATTTCAGAACAGCAGCCACGAGTATAAACAGCATGCCAAGATACATGGGATTCCGGCTCAGTCTGTAAACTCCGGAAGTAATTAGAAAGCTTGCGCGTTCGGGTTTGTGAGGGTTAACCGACGTTGACTGAACCGCAAATTGTATCACACCAGCAATGCCGGTCAGCACCCCCAGTGCCAGCATCGGCCGAATGATCCATTTGCTCACTGATAGATCAAATAGTGGAGGGAGATAGTTGTCAGTCAGCCAGAGCAATCCAATACAAAACAGAAACACGACCGCCGGTGGAATTTTGAGTTCGAGAGTCTTCAAAGTAAGTCAGAAAAGAGTTGGTTTTCAGGCAGATGGTAAAAATTGATAATTAAATCATATAGTAACCACCGTGAGGAACAGAGGCAAGAATGGGTAGTGGTTTGATAGTAAGCATATAATTATCTATTGGAAATATTTAGGTAAATGAGACTTTTCCAACATCGGAGTTTTTAAAAATAGTTGGAGAATAAAAAATTGGTTCTATGTCGATTAGAGTGGGTATGATCTGCTGTATAAATAATCCTAAAATAATTGTAAATAATGATTGAAGGTCTTCCCAGGTACTTTTCCCGAGGGGACAGGTGAACGGTCAAATGTACCCTGCCGTGGGCATTCCTTCGGGGAAAATCCGCCGGGCTGGTGATTCCTTCAGTCTGGATTTGCGGTCCGTCTTGCGATGTGAACACCCCTCCCGGCTAAAGCCGTACTCTCCTCAAAGGGAGATTACAATGGTCCATCTCACTTTGTCGTTGTATTCAAAGATCCAACCTCCGATTTCTCGTTGTGACTCAGTATAGATTGATGCGGAGGTGTTCACTCTGCCATCATCAGACCCCTTGTTGCATCGGTCCATTTCAGGATCTCCTGCCCCGAGGCTATTGCATATTTGACGCTTCCAGCGTCTAGTGGTTTCCCCGACCGCACCGGATTTTTGCTCTACAGCATCTATTCCCCAAAAGAGAACACGCAGGGGAAGGTGACACTTTCCAAAACTCAAACCTAAACACTAAAAATTCAAAACTGAACTATCTCTACATTAAGCTTCAGTGATGAAACGTTCAAAAGATTGACTCTATCATTAGGTTTGATTATTGTTGTTTCGAATGAAATCAATCACTCATTTCTGCGCGATTGTGAGCCTTAACTTTGGATTGTTTTATGCCCAAAACTAAGAAAGCGAATAAGATATTTGTTCTCGACACTTCAGTTCTCCTCTACGACTCCGACGCTGTTAAAAATTTCGAAAAGCATGATGTAGCAATTCCAATTACCGTTCTTGAAGAATTGGATTCGTTCAAAAAAGGGAATTCTGTTACGAATCTCCATGCGCGCGAATTCATCAGATATCTCGACAGTATTTCTGATGCCAATATGATGCAGAAGTGGATACCGCTAAACGGCAAGACACACGGTAATATTCGCGTTGTCAATGATGAAAATAGCACAACAGATGCAAATGAGGTGTTTGGGTCCAAAAAGAATGATCACCGGATTCTGAATGCTGCCATGAAGCTGAAGGAGTCGGAAAAGAAGAAAAAAGTTATCCTGGTATCCAAGGATATCAACCTTCGCTTGAAAGCACGAGCCCTGAGTCTGGATGCTGAAGATTATGAAACGATCCGTATCAAGGATATTGATCATCTGTATCGGGGTAAAACCGATCTTGAATTCAATGATAATACCCACATAAGCAGGCTGTACAAACACGGACATGTTAATCCAGAAGATCTTGAGCCGTCACCGCCGGTAAGCAACCACTTTTATATTTTGAAAAATCACTCCAGTTCTGCGCTGGGGTATTTCAATCCTGAGTCGGAGCAGGTTGAGCTTGTGAAACGGATGAATGCCTACGGCATCACTCCGCGAAATGCAGAGCAGACATTTGCACTGCACGCAATTATGAATCCGGCGATTCAGCTGGTTTCCATCACGGGAGCAGCCGGAACAGGTAAGACACTTCTTGCCCTGGCAGGGGCACTTGAACAGCGTCGTGAGTATCGCCAGATTTTCATGGCACGTCCCGTTGTGCCGCTTAGCAACCGTGATATCGGTTTTCTTCCGGGTGATGCCCAGTCAAAAATTGACCCTTACATGCAGCCGCTTTGGGATAATCTGAATATCATTAAGAATCAGTACAAAGAGTCGAGCAAGGCGTATCAGAAGCTGGATGAAATGGTTCAGACAGAGAAACTGTCTATCGTGCCCCTTGCTTATATTCGCGGCCGAAGTTTAAGCAACGTTATTTTTATTATTGACGAAGCCCAGAACCTCACGCCTCATGAGATTAAAACGATCATTACGCGGGCCGGAGAAAACACGAAAATCATTTTTACCGGGGATATTTTCCAGATCGACACGCCCTACTTAGATGCCCAGAGTAACGGACTCTCCTATCTCGTGGATCGTCTGAACAACAATAGCATTTACGCCCACATCAACCTGGAAAAAGGCGAGCGGTCGGAGCTGGCTAATTTAGCGAGTAAGTTTTTGTAAACAATTCATAGAGTCATCCTGGCTTTGAGCCGGGATCTCCTATACTACTCTGCCTCAATTTTACTTTGCTGGCTTCGTCATGTTGGCTGACAGATTCTAAGCTATTCTCTTTCATATCATAGCTTTATGACAATTAAAAACTTCCCGTTATTACCTTGAGTGTAGCATCAGCAAATCCTACTTTGATAAAAAGATAATTACACAAATACGGTATGGATAAGAAGAAATTTGCCCCCGAAAGTTTGATGATGTCATATGGATACAAACCTGAACTTTCTGAGGGTGCCTTGAAATGCCCGATCTTTCAGACTTCAACCTTTGTTTTTGAAAATGCCGAACACGGCAAAGCTTTTTTTGAAGTGGCCTATGGGCTTCGCGAACAGGAACCGGGTGAGGAGTTGGGATTAATTTACAGCCGGCTAAACAATCCAGACCTCGAAATACTGGAAGACCGGCTTTGTGTTTGGGAGGATGCCGATGATTGTGCAGTTTTTGAAAGCGGGATGTCAGCCATTACCACCGTACTGCTGGAGTTTCTCGAACCCGGTGACCTGCTACTTTACAGCCGGCCCGTTTACGGAGGTACCAATCACTTCATTACACAGATCCTTCCCAAGTTTGGGATCAATGTACTGGGGTTCAGTGCAAAGAACAATCCGGATCAAATAAGACAAATGTTGAAAGAAAGTGATCACCAGGACAATCTGGCGATGATTTATGTAGAGACACCGGCTAACCCTACAAACGACCTTATAGACCTGGAAGCTTGCAGTAAAATAGCTAATGAATATTCAACAGATGACAAAGAAGTCTTAATGGCAGTTGATAATACTTACCTGGGACCTATCTGGCAAAATCCGTTAGAGTTTGGTACGGATCTTGTTCTTTATTCTGCCACTAAGTTTTTGGGCGGACACAGCGATGTCATTGCCGGTGCCTGTCTGGGATCTCTGGAGCTCATGAACCGTGTAAAAACCATGAGAACCTTCCTTGGGAATATGGCCGGCCCGTGGACCGGCTGGCTGCTTATGCGCAGTCTCGAAACCCTGAAAATTCGAATGGAGAAGCAGGTTCAGAATGCAGAAAAAGTAGCTGAATTCCTGCAAGATCATCCCAAAGTTGAAAAAGTATATTATCTCGGCTTTTTAGAAGAAAGTAATCCGGAGCAGTTTTATGTTTACAAAAGACAATGCCTTTCAAATGGATCTATGCTCTCTTTTGATATTAAAGGCGGAGAAAGTGAGGCCTTTACCTTCTTAAATAACCTTGAACTTATTCATCTGGCTGTCAGCCTTGGCAGTACTGAAAGCCTGGCCCAGCATCCTGCAACAATGACGCATGCTGATGTAGACCCGGAAGAAAAAGAAGAACTATCCATCTCCGAGAAGTTGGTTCGATTGTCTATTGGCATTGAAAATCCGGATGATCTCATTTCAGATATTAGCCATGCGCTGGATAAGGTATGAGGATTTAAGATCCCTCTACCACCAGTGCAGCTTTCATCCAAATCCCGAATTAGAAAATGGTATGTAGAATATAGACTTCCTGAAACTTTGGGTTCATGTACGCGTAACTCTACTCTGACATAGCATAATCTTCTAGTTACATGCAGCAGATCATTAAATCAGTTTCGATTGCGCTTAAAAATATAAAAGCTAATCCACTTCATACATTCTTGTCTACTCTTGGGATGATTATTGGTGTGGCTTCCCTAGTTGCCATTTTAGCATTGGGAGACGGTCTGGAGGAGACCGGCCGGGAGCAGATTGAATCAACGACAAACATTCAGATGATGAATGTAAGCCCCAAGTCCATTAATGTTGTGAATGAGGTTAGAGTGCCGCGGGATACCGTATACTCTTTTGATATCGAATCCGCCCTTGAAATCCAGGAGCGCGTGGAACAGTGGGGATTTACTGAACTCTATAATGAAAGCTCACGCATGGCTACCCATGGTGATTCTGCACGCGCTATTTACATCCAGAGTACACTTGGATCCCTGCCCGATTTCGACAACTCTACCGTTACCGGCCGTTTTTTCTCGTCAGAAGAGATTGAAAAATCTTCAAATAAAATAGTATTAACGTTACCTCTTGCCCGTCAATGGGCTGAGAACCCGGAAGAACTGCTGGGTGATTCCATCCGGTTTGACGGCCATGCTTATGAGGTGATCGGCATTTACAACGATGATTCCCGGGGCCCGCGTGCCCTTATTCCAGTGCCGGCCTATCTTGAAAACCTGTCAGGAGATCACTCGTTATCTCTTGTCTTTAAAAGCCGAAACGTGGAAGAACTGCCTGAGATGAAAGCATCAGTGCAAAATTGGCTGGATGAAACATTTGAGCAGGGCCGGGAAGCGTTCTCGGTGTTTACCTATGAAGGGAGAGTGGAGCAGTTCCGACAGGGGATACTCATTTTCAAGCTTGTAATGGGGGCTATCACGGGTATATCAGTACTGGTAGGGGGTATTGGAATTATGAATGTGCTGTTGATCTCCGTTACAGAACGCACCAAAGAGATCGGAATTCGTAAAGCAACCGGTGCACAGAAAAAAGATATCGTGATGCAGTTTATATCTGAGTCAATAACGATTTCCATTGTGGGAAGTATTCTTGGCTGGGTGGTAGGCATTGTCGGACTGTTTGGGCTTGTAGAAATCATCAACCGACTGACGGACCTGGCCTTCAGGGCTGCTCTCAGTCTGGACACTGTTTTGATTGTGGCTGCAGTGGCCGTGTTTATCGGAATTGTCTTTGGAACCTATCCTGCATGGAAAGCGGCAAAACTTACGCCTGTTGACGCTATTCGCCATGAATGACTGCCTATCGTATGAAATGATCAGCTCATAAAATGCTGAAAAATACCCGACGTAAGGTTGTAGTTTGCGTTCCGGTTTGCCTCCAGGACGAGAATGAAACGCAGGTACCAAAAGGGGTATCAGCGGGAGTCCAAGCTGCCAGCTAAAGGTGAATTTAGTGGTTCGGAACAGGGATTTCATTTTCAGTTACCGAGGTCAGAGTTTTTATCTGAACGTACTCTTACGGTAAAATTTGAGAGTATGATTCCGGCAAGTTAATCAGCCTGATGTCTTCCCCTCTTTCCTTCTGATAATTTGATGATCAGCGGACCATTTACCGCCTCCGTAAATCATAAATACCAACAGCAGCACGAGAACCACGAGAGAGTATTCAAACTGAGAGCCGGTTGCCAGCATTGTATCCTGAGCATCAATGAAAAACACGGCACCGATTAACACCGGAAGCTGGACGAGTGCCGCCAGTCGTGTATAGAGCCCAAATAACAGCATAAGTCCGCCGACAAGGTGGGCAATGGCAACATAGTGGGCAATAATAAACGATGAGTACTCCATATTTGCTTCAATAAGCCCGTAAATCTCATTGATGTTTTCGATGAAAAAGTATCCCTTAATAAACAGTAAGCCTCCAAGAAAAATGCGAAGAAATTCAATCGCGTAGTGTCGGTTCGATACAAGCCATGATTTTTGGTTACCACTCTCTTCTGTGTTCATCTCTATCCTCCATTTGTTGAACGATGATTCTATGAGATCCCTAACTGCATGTACAATAACAATTTAAAGGGACGGAGAGTTTAAACCGACAGCTTTCTTATTCTTTTGTTTTGTTATTCTTCCATTGGAATATCCCGGTTCCGGATTATAAAATTATGATGATATTACCTGCAGGACCTTAAAAGGTTTTGTTTTAGGGACAGTCTTTCACCGTTTTATATTCTTCTTGAGACAGTTTAAAAAAAGAAAGAATAGGGTCATTTAAAGTGCAACAAATGGGCGCTAATTACGAAAAAGTGAGGGTTGCGTTTCCGGGTATATACGCTATATGACTGTTGAGATGAGGTATGAAGCCGTGACGTTGAATAAGAACTTAAATCAACTATAATCAAATGAAAAAGCTTACGGCGTTAGTTTATTTTTTTCTATTCACAGCGGGCTTCGTTGCAGCTCAAACATCAACTCAGTTATCCGTGGGAGAAAAGGTTGAGGAAGCTCTTAAGACAGGAGAAACCGATCGATTTGCTCTTACACTGGAAGCGGACAATTTTGTATTTGGATATGCAAACCAAAAAACGGTAGACGTCGTAATCACAATTATTGGGCCGAACGGAGAACAAGTGGGAACTTTTGACAATCCGGCAAGAGGCAGGGAAAGTTTTCAGTTCAACACAGAACAGGCGGGCGACTACATTTTTGAAATCAGTCCGTTTGAGGAGGAAGAAGGTGATTACTCGCTGCTGGTTTCATATGCTGAGCCTGTAGCTTCAGACCCTGAAGACCGAACAGATCAGCTGATGACGCAATATTCAGGGGAAGATGTTCCGGGTGCAGCTGCACTGGTCATAAAAGAAGGGGAGATTATTCTTGAGGAATATTATGGTATGGCGAATCTGACGTATAGCATTCCCATGCAGGAAAATACCCTTCACAACATTGGGTCCACCTCAAAACAGTTTTTAAGTTTTGGGCTGTTGTTGCTTGAAGGAGAAGGTAAGCTTGATCTCGATGATGATGTCCGCGATTATATTCCGGAACTGCCTGATTTTGGTCACGTTGTAACTCTTAGGAACCTAATTAATCATACCAGCGGGTACCGTGAGTTTTTGAATCTTCTTGCCATGACCGGCAGAAACCCAACCACCAGTTTAAATCAGGAGAAGGTTATAGAGATCATACAGCGGCAGCCTGAGCTACAGAATGAGCCCGGGACGGAGTTTAATTATAATAACACCGGGTACGTACTCATGACCGAGGTGATTGAGCGTATATCTGAAATGAGCTACCCCGAATGGATGAAAAAGAATGTTTTTGAGCCAATCGGGATGGCCCATACAATCGTGAGAAGTGATCCAACCGAAATTGTCGAAAACCGATCGCAGGGGTATGAACCTGCCGAAGATGGAGGGTTCGTTGAAGTAGGAGATTTAGGTGGCGGGATGGGACCCGGTGCGGTTTATTCAACCCTCAGTGATCTTGCGAAATGGATGAATCACCTTTTGGAACCAGTCACGGGGACTCAGGCAATGATTGATGAAATGATGACTCCATTTGAATTAAAAGATGGAAGTTTTACAGAATATGGACTGGGTCTATTTGTTCAGGACTTTAACGGGCTGAAGTATGTTCATCACGGAGGAGCTGACCTGGCACACCGCTCCATGCTCATGCTGTTTCCTGAAATAAATGCGGGCGTTGTGACCCAAAGTAATTATGCTGCATTTAACGGCGGAATTCCGAGTCAGATAGCAGAGTCATTTTTTGAGGAGGATATGGAAGCTGACTCAACAGAAGCTGATGGAGAAGAAATGGTGGCTGAGGAAACGGAAGAATTTGAATACGACCCGGCCAGGTTTGAACCGCTCATCGGCCGCTATGAGCTGGAAGTGATGCCCGGCTTCATTCTTACGTTCTCCAGGGATGACGACAGGATCTATACGCAGGCAACCGGTCAGCCTGAAGTTGACATAACCGCAACTTCAGACTCCACATTCAGTTTGGTTGGCGTAAATGCCTCCGTGACCTTCCACCGGAATGAAAGCGGGGCCGCGGATTCACTGACGCTTCATCAAAATGGGAACCACGTAGCGAAAAAAATAGATTTTGAGCTTTCTG
>Ga0102938_10001259_pt1 | contig 19123 bp, 17 predicted proteins | sample SalPonR2_B_D2_MG_FD_84516 | JGI IMG/M metagenome (GOLD analysis project Ga0102938, IMG submission 84516) | Salt pond soil microbial communities from South San Francisco under conditions of wetland restoration - Salt Pond MetaG R2_B_D2_MG | ecosystem: Environmental > Aquatic > Marine >...
ACCTGCCTGACGACCCTGTCACAGCTACTCGCCCCCTCCATCCCCTTCCTGGCCGAGCGACTGTGGCAGGATCTGGTCGTCGCCCCGGCCGGCGCAGCGGGCCGCCCGCCCGCGCACACCTCGGTGCACCTGAGCGACTTCCCCGTGGCCGAGCGCGACTGGCGCGACGACGACCTGCGTACCGCGATGGCCACGGCCCGCCGGGTGGTGGAGCTCGGCCGTCAGGCCCGCAACGACAGCGGCGTGAAGGTGCGCCAGCCCCTGGCCCGGGCGCTGGTCAGCGTGCCCGCCGGTGAGCGCGCGGGCCTGGCGCCGTTGACCGACGACATCGCCGAGGAGCTGAACGTGCACCGCATCGAGCTCGCCGACGGCACCGGGGACCTGATCGAGCGCAGCTGCAAGCCGAACTTCCGCTCGCTCGGACCGGCCTTCCAGCAGCGTGCGCCCGAGGTCGCCGCCGCGATCGGCGCACTCGAGGGTGACGCTGCCGCAGGGTTCGCGGCCAGGTTGGCCGAGGGCCCGACGCCGCTGCAGGTGGGGGACGACACGGTCACGATCACCCCGGACATGGTGGAGGTGATCGAACGCCCGCGCACCGGCTGGGCCGTGGCGAGGGAGGTGACGTCCTCCTTCGCGCTGGACACCGCCCTGACCCGCGAGCTCGAGGTCGAGGGTGCTGCCCGGGAGCTGGTGCGGGCCATCAACGATCTGCGCAAGGCGGCCGGGCTGGAGCTCTCGGACCGGATCGAGCTGGTGCTCTCGGTCACCCCGGCCGCGCTCGACGAGGAACTCGCCGCCGGTGGGCACTACACGGCGATCGCGCGTGACGTGCTGGCCACCGAGCTCCACCGGGCACCGGTCGCCGACGGCACCTCCATCGACCTCGGGACGCTGGGCACGGCGCTGGTCGCGATCCGCTCGTGATCCGTCGCGCCTGGACGCTACTGGTGACCTCGACCGCCGTCGCGGGGGTCGTGGGGCTCGCACGCCAGCGCTGGGAGGCCCGGGAGGTCGCGCGCGGTGCGCTGCCCCGCGCCTCGGCGGCGGCCGAGCTCACCCCACGGACCGCACAGCCGGCCTGGGCCGAACGTTTGGCCGGGTGGGTTCCGACCCGCCCTCGTACCCAGTTCGGGCGTGCGGCGGCCGCGACGTGGTCCGCACCCCTGACCACGGTCGGGATGCTGCTGGCGCTGCTGGGCGGCCGACGACCACGCTGGGACGAGGAGCTCGGCTGCTTCGTGGCACGTGGTGCCGGTGGTCCGTCACGGATCGCGCTCGGCGCGGTCGGCGCCTCGGCCAACACCGTCGGGTTGGTCGTACTGAGCCCCGGCACGACACCCGATCCGACGCTGCTTGCCCACGAGGCGGTCCATGCACGGCAGGCCGAGCGCCTCGGCCCGTTGGTGCTGCCGCTGTACGTGTGGCTATCGGCGCGGTACGGCTACCGCGACAACCCGCTGGAGCGAGCGGCGCGGCACGGTGCCCGCTCGGCCGGCACCCGAAGCTCGGGCTGATCCTCCTCGGTGGCCATGCCAGCCGGTGTTCGTGCGCCGAGCTCGGCGTCATCGCCACCCGGGTCGGGGCTCACTGGTCACCGCTGGGCGGCACCGTCCGGTCGCTGTCCGCATCTGCGGAGTCGTTCCCGAGCCCCGTGTCGTCCCCGAGCCCCGTGTCGTCGCCGGCCCGGTCCTCGGGCCCGGCCCCGTCCTCGGGCCCGGCCCCGTCCTCGGGCGACGCCGGGAGGTCGCGGTCGACGTCGTCCTGTAGCCGCCAGAGGTCCGCCACCTCCTCCTCCTCGAGGCTCGCCGTGGGTCCTTCGTCGGACACCGGGCCCTCGGCCGGACCGGGACCGCCGAGCTCCTGTCCGGTGTCCCGGCCCATGTCCTCGCCGGTCCCGTGCCCCGCCTCTACACCGATCCCGGGGCCCGTGTCCAGCTCCGCACCCTGGCCGGTCCACTGGCCCTCGTCCGGGTCCCGCTGGTCAGCACCGTGGTCCCGGATCAGCGGTGTGGGGGGCGGCGGCAGGTCGGCCGGCAGCGCGGCGTAGGGGTCGGGCAGCGCTTTCAGGACCGCGAGCTGCTCCTCGAGGGCGCCCTGCAGTTGCCGCCGGTGGTCCTCGTCCACCCGCTGGAGCTCTGTGATGCGCTGTCGCTGCTCGGCGGCCGCACGCTCGGCGCTCTCGAGGAGTTCCCGGGCCTGCGTCTCGGCCCGGAGCTTCGTGGCAGCGGCCTCACGCGACGCCTGGTCGCGGAGTTCCTCGAGCTCCGTCGCGACCTCCTCGCGGAGCTGAGCCACCTCCTCCTGAGCCTCCGCCAGCGCCCGGTCGGAGGCCTCCTGGACCGTGATGAAGGCCCGTTTGAGCGCCGATTCGCTCTCGTGGGCCTCGGTGAGCTGCGCCTCGAGCGCTGCGACCTGTGCGCGCAACGCCTCCTGCTCCGTGGCCGCCTCCTCGATCTGGTCCGCCAGGGCGTCCAGGAAGCCGTCGACCTCGTCACGGTCGTAGCCGCGGGTCTTGGGCCGGAACTCGTACGCGACGATGTCCTCGGGGCTGTAGGGCATCGTGGGCCTTTCGTGTCAGCGTCGGATCAGAACGGCAGAGCACCCGCGAGCGGCCGCAGGAAGAGGGAGATCCCGAAGAACAGCACCAGGATCGACAGGTCGAGCGCGACCCCACCGAGCCGCAGCGGCGGGATGACGCGCCTGAGGGGGGCCAGCACCGGGTCGACGAGTCGCCGGACCCCCAACTGGAACGGCACCAGCGGCTCCGGCAGCCGGGGCACCCAGGAGAGGATGACGTAGGCGATCAGCACGATGCGGTAGGCATCGAGCAGCAGCACCAACACGGCGGCGACCGGCCGGGAGCCGGTCACCGCTGTCTGCGCCAGGATCACGTCTCGCTCCCCGACGGCAGGCGGTAACCCAGCCCCGTCAGCCGTCGACGCTCCTCGGCGGTGACCCGGGCACCCTCAGGCACCAGCAGGAAGGCGCGGGCACCGACCTTGGTCAACTCGCCCCGCAACGCGTAGGTCAGCCCCGCCACGAAATCCACCACGCGGCGCGGCGTCCCCCCGGTCGCACCCGACAGGTCGAACAACACCGCCTGGCCGGTGCGGTACCGGGCGCCCACGGCCTCGACGTCGTCGAAGGTGGTGACCTCGACCTGGGCCACCCGGCTGACCGTCCGCACCTCACCGTCGGCGCTGCGCAGCGGCCGCACGTTGTCCTCCACGACCGCGACCGGATCGTGACGAGCGGCGCGGACCGGTGCCGCACGCACGGCCTCGGTGCGCTCCAGGCGCTCCGGGTGCTGAGGGCGGTCAGCGCGCTCCGAGCGCTCAGGGCGCTCCAAGTGCTCGGGGCGCTCCGAGTACTCGGGGCGCTCGGGGCGCCCCGGCGCCCCCGTGACGGCGAGCTCGGGTTCGAGCGTCACCTCGGAGCGCTCGTGGTGTCCGTGACGGCGGCGCTCACCCCGGTCCGGCGCGTGCTGCGCGTAGGGGTCGTCCTCGGGGACGAAGCGCGCAGGTAGCTCGTCGTAGATCTCCTCCGGCTCCTCCCGGAGTCCGAGGTAGACCAGGGTCCGGTTCCACATCTGGCTCACGCTGCGTCCTTTCGCCAGGGCCCCTCACCACGGGGTCCGAAGAGGGCGGTCCCGACCCTGACCATCGTGGCGCCCTCGGCCACCGCGGCCTCCAGATCACCCGACATGCCCATCGACAGGTGTGACACCTCGGGGAACCGCGCCCGCAGCACATCCCGCTGCTCGCGCAGCGCGGCGAACAACGGCCGTGCCGCGGACACGGGGTCCGCCTGCGGCGGCGGCATCGGTGGGATGGTCATCAGTCCCTCGACGGCGAGGTTGGGTCGGGCGCGAGCGTAGGCGACGAGTTCCTCGGTCTCGGTGAGGTGGCACCCGCCCTTCGCCGGATCGTCGCCGACGTTGACCTGGATGAGCAGGCGTTGGACCACACCAGCACGCTCGGCCCGCCGGGACAACTCGTCGACCAGGGACCGCCGGTCGACGCTGTGGAGCAGGACGTGGGTGCCGATCAGGTCACGCACCTTGTTGCGCTGCAGCCGGCCGACCAGGTGCCAGCGGGCACCCGTGACCTCCTCACGCTTGGCGAGGAGCTCCTGGACCCGGTTCTCGGCCAGGTCCTGCACACCGAGGTCGACCGCCAGCCGGCACAGTGCCGGCGGGTGGGTCTTCGTCACGCCCAGCAGGTTGATGTCGGCGGGATGCCGGCCCGCCGCCACGGCCGCTGTGGCGATGCGAGCGCGCGTGGCCGCCAGCCGCTCGCGGAGCTCCTCGGCGGCGATCATGCCGCCACCTCGCCGGCGGGAGCCATCACCACCAGACCGAGCTGCCGGCCACTTGCGGGATCGCGGCGATGGCTGAACCAGGCCGGGTCGCCGTAGGTGCACGGGGTGGGGCCGGCGAGCACCTCGACGTCAGCCGCAGCGAGCTGGTCGCGCACGGCGCGGGGGAGATCGAGCGACGGGGTCCCCCAGGTCGTCCGGGCACCGATGCCCGGCTGCTGCACCTCTGCCGCCGCGCGGAGCTCGGCCGGGACCTCGTAGCAGCAGGCGCCGATGGCCGGACCGAGGACGGCGTGCACCGGGCCGTCCTCGGCGAGTCGCCGCAGCTCGGCGACGACGGCCGGGATCACGCCCGCCAGGACACCGACCCGCCCCGCATGCGCGACACCGATGGCGCCGGGGGCCGCGAGCAGCACCGGGACGCAGTCGGCGGACTGCACGGCCAGCACGCGGTGGGGCAGTGCCGTCACGGCCGCGTCGACCCCGCGCAGTTCACGGCCGGGCGGGACCGACCGGTCGACCACGGCGACCTCGCGGCCGTGGACCTGGTGCAGCAGGTGCCAACGCGTCGCGTCGGTGGCCGTCGCGGTCGCCACCTGTCGGCGCGCGGCGGCCAGGTCACCTGGCCGGTGCGGCCGTCGGTGCGCCAGGTTGCCCTGGCCACCGATCGGCACGGGCACCGCCTCACGGTCGCGTCCGGTGTACCAACCCCGGACACCGGGCCGCAGCGTGTGCGGCTCGATCGGGATCACAGCCGACCGGGTTCAGCGCAGGAAGGACGGAACGTCCAGATCATCGTCATCGTCCTCGATCACGTCGTGGACCAGGTGCGGCGTCGCCTGCACCGGTTCGGGGGTGAAGACCTCGTCCGGCTCGTCCTCCGGCTCCTCCATCGGCACCGTCTCGACCTCCGAGACGGGCTCCGCCGGCCGGACCACGGCACCCGGCTGCTCAACGAGGCCCTCGAACTTGTCGAAACCGGCCGCGATCACGGTGACCTTGACCTCGTCACCGAGGGAGTCGTCGATCACGGCGCCGAAGATGATGTTGGCCTCGGGATGCGCCGCCTGCGTGACGATGTCCGCGGCCTCGTTGACCTCGAACAGGCCGAGGTCGCTGCCGCCGGCCAGCAGCAGCAGCACACCCTGGGCGCCGTCGATCGAGGCCTCGAGCAGTGGCGAGGAGATGGCCAGCCGCGCGGCCTCGGGAGCACGACCCTCTCCCCGGGACTTCCCGATCCCCATCAGTGCGCTGCCGGCATCGTCCATGACCGCACGCACGTCGGCGAAGTCGAGGTTGATGAGTCCTGGCGTGGTGATGAGGTCCGTGATGCCCTGGACCCCCTGGAGCAGCACGTCGTCGGCCAGCCGGAAGGCCTGGACGACCGAGGTGTCACCGTCGGCGATCTGCAGCAACCGGTCGTTGGGGATGACGATGAGCGTGTCGACCTCGTCCTTGAGTTCGGTGATGCCGCTCTCGGCCTGGGTCGAGCGGCGCCGGCCTTCGAAGGCGAAGGGGCGGGTCACCACCCCGATCGTGAGGGCACCGAGCTCCTTGGCGACCTGGGCCACCACGGGGGCAGCACCGGTGCCGGTCCCCCCGCCCTCACCCGCGGTGACGAACACCATGTCAGCGCCCTTGAGGACCTCCTGGAGTTCGTCCCGGTGGTCGTCCGCTGCCTGTCGTCCGACCGCCGGGTCGGCTCCGGCGCCCAGACCGCGCGTCAGGTCGCGGCCGATGTCGAGCTTGACGTCGGCATCCGACATCAACAGCGCCTGCGCGTCCGTGTTGATCGCGACGAACTCCACACCGTGCAGCCCGGCGTCGATCATCCGGTTGACGGCGTTGACACCACCGCCGCCGATGCCGACCACCTTGATGACGGCGAGGTAGTTGGTTGGGGCTGCCGCCACGGGCGCTCCTGATCGTCGGGACCGGACGGGTCGCCCGTCTCGGTGCGGCTGGAAAAAGTTTGAACCTCAGGTAGAGGCTTATAGTTATGTCAACCTCTGGTGGACCGTAGCCCTGACGGCTTCCGGGGGTCAAGCAGGCCACGCCGTCACGGCGCGGTGTGCGCTCAGCGAGGTCACGGTCCGACCACGACGGGAGCCTGCGGCGCGCGGACGTCGATCGAGGCGATGGGGGTATCGCCGACGTCGTCGAGTACGGCACCGAGCGCACGGACCTTCTCGCCGGTGCGCTCCGCCCGTCCGAAGCGCACCTCGATCCCGGACAGCAACTCCAGGGTGAGCTCATCAGGCCCAGCCGCGCGGTAGGTCACCACCTCCGCACGCAGGGACCCCGAGAGCCCGGTCCAGACCGCGTGGGCGTTGGCGAGCGCGGGGTCGGCGACGACCGGCTCCCCCACGGCCGGAGGTGCGGCCGCGAGCGCGATCACCGCGAGCGAGGAAGGTCGTGGCTCGTCCGGGCCCAGTTCGTCGATCACGATCCCCTCCCGGTCCAGGTAGCGCGTCGTGCCCCGTCCCGAGGCGACCAGGACCGGTTCCCGCTCGGTGACCTCGATGCGCACGCTCAACGGATCGGTGCGCTGCGCGCTTGCCCGCAGGACCAGCGGCAGTGCCTCGATCCGCTCGGTGACCGCCTGCAGTCCCAGACGCAGTGTGGAGGTACCGAGCTCCAGTTCGGCGGCCTCCGTGATCTGCGAGGCCGTCAGGCGCTGCATCCCGACGACCTCGACCTCCTCGAGGCCGACGAGTGGGCTGCGCTCCAGTGCCACCAGGCCCACGAGCAGCACCGCCAACAGCAGGAGTCGGCGGGTGCGGCGCAGGCGACCTCGCCGCCGGTCGTCGCGGACCGCGGCCCGTCGTTCGGCGATGCGCTCGTCGATCACGGCCCCACCACACCCGACTCGGGCCCCACTCGGGTCGTCGGAAGATCCGGGTCGGGGGCGACCGGGCCCAGGCGCCTGACCTCGGGGTGCAGGGTGACCGCAACGTGGTCCTCGACCGCAGCGATCACACGCGCGATCAGGGTGGCCACATCGGTGGCGGTCGCTGCGGGCCGGGTGACGATGAAGTTGGCGTGGCGCTCGGAGACCGCCGCGCCGCCGACCTGCATGCCCTTGCAGCCGGCGGCGTCGATCAACCGCCCGGCGCTGTCCCCGGGTGGGTTCGTGAAGACGGAGCCGCAGTTCGGTTGGCTGAGCGGCTGGTGGGTGCGCCGCCACGTGCGGATCCGGTCGATCTCGGCTCGCACCTGGACGGGATCGCCCGGCGCCAGGCGCAGCGTCGCCGCCACCACGACGGCGTCGTCCGGCAGCTCGGTGGAGCGGTAGGCGAGCCCGAGGGTGCTGGCGGGCCACAACTCCCGAGTGGCGGTCGACAGGCGGAACACCTCGGCGTCGACGAGGTGGGACGCCATGTCCGCACCGTGGGCGCCGGCGTTCATCCGGACCGCTCCCCCGATCGTCCCCGGGACCGAGCAGGCCCACGCGAACCCGTCGTAGCCGGCATCGGCGAGCTGCACCGCCAGGGACGGCAGGGGTTCGGCCGCACCCACGTGGACGAGGGGTCCGTCGGCCGACCACCCCCGGAAGCCCCGCCCCAGCACGATCGCGATACCCGGCCAGCCCGAGTCGGCCACGAGCAGGTTGGAGCCACGACCGATGACCGTCCAGGGCAGCCCGTGACGACGGCAGATCTCGCTGACGGCGGTGAGATCACCGTCCCCCTCGGCCGTGACCAGGATCCGCGCAGGACCCCCGACCCGCAGGGTCGTGTAGCCGGCCAACGGAGCCTGGCCGACGACGCGGCCGACGCACCGCTCGGCGAGCTCGGCCCGGGCGTGATCGCTCACCGCCCGGCCCGCAGCCGTTCGAGCAGCGCCGGCCCGACGCTGGTGACGTCCCCCGCCCCCGTGGTCAGGACGAGATCGCCGTCCCGGACGGTGCCGACCAGTTCGTCGACGGTCTCACGCAGGGTCGGGCGGTAGAGCACGCTGGCACCGGCCTGGGCAGCCGCATCGGCGACCAGCTTGCCGGTGATGCCGGGCACCGGCGTCTCGGTGGAGCCGTAGACGTCGGTGACGATCACGGCGTCCGCCCCGGCCGCTGCACGGCCGAGCTCCGCGCCGAACACCTGGGTGCGCGAGTAGCGGTGTGGCTGTACCACCAGCACGATGCGCTGCGGTCGCTGCTGTCGGGCCGCGGCCAGGGTGGCCCGCAGCTCGGTCGGGTGGTGGGCGTAGTCGTCCACCACCTCGACACCGTCCACCCTCCCGAGCCGTTGGAACCGACGGACGGCACCGGCGAAGCCGGCCAGCCCCGCCGCCCCCGCGGCGACGTCGGCGCCGAGCAGGTGGCAGACCCCCAAGGCGGCGGCGGCGTTGCGCAGGTTGTGGGCCCCGGGGACCCCCAGGGTGAACCGAGCGGCCACGGTGCCGCCGATCCGTAGCTGCGCCCCACCGGCGTCGGTGTCGGTGAGGATCCTCACCTCCGCGCGCGGGTCCTCGCCGTAGGTGACCACGGGCGCATCGACGTGCTCCGCCAACCACGCCGTCCCGGGGTCGTCCAGGCAGAGGAGGGCGGGAGCACCGGGGGCACGGCGCTCGAGGAACCCGATGAACGCCTGGCGGACAGCGTCGAGATCCTCGAACTCGTCGGGGTGGTCGTGCTCGAGGTTGGTCACCACGGCGAGGTCGGGGCGGTAGACCAGGAAGGACCGATCGGACTCGTCGGCCTCGGCTACGAAGGTGGGATCGGTGCCGGCGTGGGCGTTGGTCCCGCTCTCGTTGAGCGACCCCCCGATCGCGAAGCTCGGGTCGCTACCCGCGGCCTGGAGCGCGATCACGGTCATCGAGGTGGTCGTGGTCTTGCCGTGGGTGCCCGCCACCAGCACCGCCCGATCCTCGACCATGAGCTGGGCCAGCAGCTCCGCGCGCCGCAACAGTGTGCGGCCCTGTTCGCCGGCAGCGACGACTTCGGGGTTGTCGCCGGGGACCGCGGAGGAGGTCACGACCACCTCGGCGGTCCCGATGTTGTCGGCCCGGTGACCGACCGCGATGTCGGCCCCGAGCACCCGCAGCTCCTCCAGCGCCCGCCCGTCCCGTAGGTCGGAGCCGGAGACCCGATGCCCGCGGGTCAGCAGGATCCGTGCGAGGCCGGACATCCCGGCGCCACCGATGCCGACGAGGTGGACGTGCCGATCGGGGGGCAGCGCGGGCATCACGTCGACGGTCCCTCCGGGGTGAGCTCGAGCACGAGACGGGCGACGGCAGCGGCGGCATCGGGGCGTCCGAAGGCCCGGGCGCTGAGCGCCATCACATCGTAGGTCCGGCGATCGTCGAGCAAGGGCGCCAGCGTCGCGACCAGCCGGTCACTGGTCAACTCCTCCTCGTCGATCACCGTGGCACCCCCGGCTCGCGCCAGGGCCCCGGCGTTCTCGCGCTGGTGGTCGGCGGTCGCGTAGGGGTAGGGGATCAGCACCGACGGCAGGCCGAGCACCGTGAGCTCCGCGATCGAGGTGGCGCCGGCCCGGCACACCACCACGTCAGCCGCCGCGTAGGCACTGGCCATGTCGTCGATGAACTCCACCAGCTTCACGGGTGGACCCTCGGGGTGGTCGCTGCGGGCCTGCTCCCAGGCGCGGGCCGCGGCGGTGTAGCCGGCACCGCCGGCGGCGTGCAGGAGCTGGATCCTGCGGTCACCCCAGGACCCCTGTGCGGCCACCAGCGCCTGGTTGATGCTGCGGGCACCCTGGCTCCCGCCGAACACCAGCACCGTCCGGCGGTCCGCTTCGAGCCCGAACTCGGCGAGCGCCGCCTGCCGTCGCGCCTCCCGATCCAGGTGCAGCACGTCGGAGCGCACCGGATTCCCGGTGATCACACACCGTTCCTCGCGACGGAAGCGCACCACCGAGCCCGGGAAGGTCACCGCCACCCGGTCGGACCATCGGGCCGCGACCCGGTTGGTCAGCCCCGGGATGCTGTTCTGCTCGTGGATGACCAGAGGGAGCTGCTCCCGAAAGGCCGCCCGGTCCAGCGGGAAGGAGACGTAGCCCCCGAAGGTCACCGCCGCGACGGCACGCCGCTCGTCGATCAGGGCCCGGCAGGCCCGCACCCCGGCCCTGAGCGCTCCGGGGACCCGCAGCAACGCCGGTGAAGGTCGTCTCGGCACCGCCACGGCATCGATCGTCTCGAGCTCGAAGCCGGCCTCGGGGACCAACCGCGCCTCGAGCCGGTCGGCGACCCCGACGAACACGACCTCGACGTCGGCTGCGCGCTCGGTGAGCTCACGCGCCACCGCGAGCGCCGGGAACACGTGTCCCGCGGTCCCGCCACCGGCGATCAGGATCGTGCGGGTCACGGACGGCCTCTCGTGTGCTCGGGGACGGTCGGTGCCCCACCATCGTCGCGGGCGATGGCCACCAGGATGCCGAGCGCGAGCAGGGTCGAGACCAGCGAGGACCCACCGACGGACACCAGCGGCAGCGTGACGCCGGTGATCGGCAGCAGGCCGGTCACGGTGCCGATGTTGACCAGGGCCTGGCCGACGACCCAGACCGTGATGGCCAGGGCCACGGTCCGACCGAAGCCGACCGGCGCCGCGTAGGCCACCTTGAGTCCGACGTACAGCAGGGTCGCGAACAGCAGCACCACGACCAGTGCTCCGATGAGCCCGAGCTCCTCGCCGATCACGGCGAAGATGAAATCGGTGTCGGCGTTGGGGATGAAGTGCCACTTGCCCCGTGACGAGCCCAACCCGACACCGAAGGTGCCACCCGAGCCGAGCGCGTAGCGTGACTGGAGCAGCTGGAACCCCTCGTCGAGCGGGAACCGCTCCGGCCAGAGCCAACCGCGGATCCGTGCCATGCGGTAGGGGGCGACGACGGCCAGCGCGGCCGCAGCCAGACCGCCCAGCACCACCGCGGCCGCGACGATGCGTCCCGGCAGCCCCTCGACCCACAGCACCGCGCCGATGATCATCGCCAACAGGATCGTGGTGCCGAGGTCAGGCTGGACCAGGACCAGGCCCGCCAGCAGGACCAGCAGCGGCAGCGCCGGGATGAGCAGATGCTCCGTGGTGTGTGGCAACCCGTCCCTGGGTCGCTTGCGCTCCAGCACGTCCGCGACCCACAGCAGGGCCGAGAGCTTGGCGAGCTCCGAGGGCTGGAACGACAACGGCCCGATCCCGAGCCACCGCGTCGAGCCGTAGCGGGCCTCGCCCACGCCGGGCACCAGCAGCAGCACCAGACCGAGCAGCGCCAGCACCAGCATCGGCCACGCCAGCCCGCGCCAGATCCGATGGTCGAGCCGGGCGGCGACCCCGAAGGCGACGAGACCGATCACGGCCCAGGCGGCCTGGCGGCGGAACACCGCGAAGGGATCACCGGCCTCCGCCGCCGGGACGAAGGAGGCCGAGAAGCTCATCACGAGGCCCAGCAACAGCAGCAGCAGGGTCAGCACCGTCAGCGCCGTGGCATCCGCCGTCCAACTCCCCGGCCGCCAGCGCGCCTGCAGCCGGCCCCACAGGCCCCGTGGCGTCTTCGATCCGACCAGCCGGAGCTCGGCCGTGCGCTGCGGTGCGTCGTCGATGCTCATCGGCGTGTCCCCTGGCCGGTCGGGCGTGTGGTGGTCGTGGCGACGCGTCGCGCCGCCGCGGTGAAGACCTCACCACGGTGCGCGTAGGAATCGAACTGATCGAAGGAGGCGCATGACGGCGCCAACAACACCGTCTCTCCCGGAGCCGCCAGGGTTGCGGCGAGCTCCACGGCCGCCACCAGGTCGCTCGCCCGATGACAACGGACCCCGGCCGCGTCGCACACGCGCGACAGCTCGTCGGCGGCCGCCCCGATCACCACCGCATCATGGACGTCGGTGAGGGCGCTGGCCAGCGGCCGGAGATCGACCCCCTTGGCCAGCCCGCCGCCGATCCAGACACCGGGGCCGGCCGAGGCCAGGGCGGCCATCGCGGCGTGCACGTTGGTGGCTTTGGAGTCATCGACGTAGCGGACGCCGCGTCCGTCGACGGCCACCACCTCGAAACGGTGCCGTCCGGGCACGGTCGCCGCAGCAGCATCCGCGACGGCAGCCGCCTCCACCCCGTCCAGCAGTGCTGCGGTGGCCGCAGCTGCGACGTTGGCGATGCGGTGCAGGGGCACGGGACCGCTCCCCGGGCCGAGCGCGGCGACCGGCAGCAGCTCCTCGGTCGTGCCATCGATCGTGGCGAGCAGCACGTCGCTCCCGTCGGCGCGCACCCGACCGACACCCGTCTCGACGGCTCTCGTCGTCGAGAAACCCGCGTGACGGCCGGACCCGGCGCGATCGCGCAGCTCACGGACCACCGGATCGTCCTCACCGGCGACCGCCCACTGCTCGCTGGTCTGCGCGGCGAAGATCCGGGCCTTGGCCGCGTGGTAGCTGGCCAGGTCGGCGTGCCAGTCGAGGTGATCGGCGGCGAGGTTCAGCAGCACCGCCACCTCGGGTGCCAGGGCTGAGGTGAAACGCAGCTGGAAGCTGGACAGCTCCGCCACCAGCGTGGCCGATGGAGCGCTGCTGGCAGCCGCGTCGCTGACGGGGAGCCCGATGTTGCCGCAGGCGTGGGCGTCGCGGCCACCGGCCAGGCACATCGCGGTGAGCAGCTCGGTGGTGGAGGTCTTGCCGTTGGTCCCGGTCACGGCCAACAGCCGTCGGGGATGGCGCCGCAGGGCCAGCTCCGGCTCGGACCAGACCGGGGTACCCGCCGCCATGGCCGCCGCGAGCACCGCGGCGTGCTCGGGCACGCCCGGTGAGGGCACGACGAGGTCGAAGGAGCTCCCGAACACCTCCGCCGCCGGGCGACCCACGACCACCTCGGCACCGGTGTCCGTCGCCGGATGCGGGGCCGACGGCGCCGCGACGGCGCTGCGCTCCTCGACGAGCACCACGGCGGCCCCGGCCTCCACCAGCAGGCGCGCCGCTGCCCGACCCGAGCTCCCCGCGCCGACCACCAGCGCACGCCGCACCCCGAGGGGACGGACGGCGGCGGGCTCGGAGGCACCCCTCACGGCAGTGGCCCCACGCGACCGATCCACTCGGCGTAGAACACCCCGAGCCCGAGCGCGATGCCGAGCCCGGCGAGGATCCAGAAGCGCACGATGATGGTGGTCTCCTGCCACCCGAGGAGTTCGAAGTGGTGGTGGATCGGCGCCATCCTGAACACCCGCCTGCCCGTGGTGCGGAACACCGCGACCTGGATGATCACCGAGAGCGTCTCGGCAACGAACAGGCCACCGAACAGGACCAGGAGCACCTGGGTGTTGGTCGCCACGGCCATGCTGGCGAGCAGCCCACCGAGCGCGAGCGAGCCCGTGTCCCCCATGAAGATCCGTGCCGGCGGCGCGTTGTGCCACAGGAAGCCGGCGCAGGCGGCGGTCACGGTCGCGGCGATGATCGCGATGTCGAGCGCCTCGGTGGCGCCGAGGGGGTAGTCCCCGGCGTTACGGAACTGCCAGAACCCGACCAGGATGTAGCTGCCGAACACCAGCGCCGCGGAGCCCGCCGCCAGCCCGTCGAGCCCGTCGGTGAGGTTGACCGCGTTCGAGGCGCCGGTCAGCAGTAGGAACATCCACACCACGAAGACCGGCGTCGTGACATCGAAGGCCAGGTCACCGACGATCGAGATGTTGCGCGGTAGCCCGGCGAACTGCGGCCCCAGCGTGGCGAAGCCAACGGCGATGAGCGCCTGTCCCGCGAACTTCGTGGTCTTGTTCAGGCCGAGGTTGCGCCGCATCCTGAGCTTGATGAGATCGTCGGCGAAGCCGACGACGGCCATCCCGACGAAGGTGGAGAGCACCAGCAGACCCGCCAGGCTGATCGACGCCGTCCCGAGGTGCGCCACCCCGTAGCCGATCACCGCTGCCAGCACGATGGCGGTGCCGCCCATCGTCGGGGTCCCGGCCTTGGACTGGTGGCTCTCGGGGCCCTCGTCGCGGATCGGCTGTCCGAAACCTCGCTGTCGGAAGTAGCTGATCACCAGCGGGGTGCCGACCAGGGCGACGATGAGCGCCACCCCTGCACCGATCAGGACCGCGATCACGCTGGTCCCTCCCGACCGGGGTCGGCCGCCGTACCGGTCAGCGCGGCGGCGACGCGTTCCAGGCCGACGACGCGGGAGCCCTTCACGAGGACGACATCGCCCGGACGGACCAGTCGCGCGAGCAGCACCGTGGCCTCGCCGGCGTCGTCCACCTCGGTGACCACGGGCACGCCGGCCGCACGAGCGCCGACGGCCAACGGTGCCACCTCGGCATCGGGGTCCGACGGGTCGCCGACGACGATGAGGTGGTCCACCCCGAGCTCGGCACAGCGTGCTCCCAGCTCCTGATGCGCCGAGGCGGCCCGGGGTCCGAGCTCCGCCATCCGTCCGAGCACGGCGATCCGCCGCCCCCGCCCCTCGATCGCGAGCAGGGTCTCCAGGGCGGCGCCGACGGCGGTCGGGCTGGCGTTGTAGGCATCATCGAGGACGGTCACGCCGGCATGTTCGACGACCGCGGCACGCCAGGGTGAGATCTCCGCGTGGCCGAGCGCGGTGGCTGCGGCGTCCAGATCGACCCCGAGCTCTCCGGCGACCGCCAGCGCGAACAGCGCGTTGACCACGTGGTGGCGTCCGGCCACCGGCAGCGCGAAGGCCACCTCACCCCATGGGGTCACCGCGGTCCCTCGCGCCCGCGCCCGGCGGTCCAGGACCACCCCGCGCGCGTGGACGTCGGCATCGGTGCGGTCGGTCGCGACGGTGACCACCCGCGGTGCCCGGTCGGCCATGGCGGCGACCCGCTCGTCCGCCAGGTGCAGCACCGCCACCCCCCGGGGTCCGAGCGACTCGACGAGTTCCGCCTTGGTGGCGGCGATGGCCTCGATCGATCCGAAGACGCCGAGGTGAGCGGGGGCGACCGCGGTGACGACGGCGACATCGGGAGCGACGACCGGGGCCAGCTCGGCGATGTTGCCGGTGCGGCGTGCACCGATCTCGGCGACGAGCACCTCGGCGTCGGCAGGCAGGCCGAGGACGGTGAGCGGAACCCCGAGCTCGTTGTTGTAGGACCCCCGGGCCGCGTGGGTCCGACGGCCTGCACCCACGGCCGCGGCCGTGAGGTCCTTGACGGTGGTCTTGCCCACCGAGCCGGTGATGGCCACGGTCACGGGGCTGACACGTGATCGGACGTGGGTGGCCAATCGGCGCAGTGCCTGCCAGGTGTCGTCGACCACCACGACCGGGACGTCGACGTCGAGCGCGCGCGTCGCGAGCACCGCGGTGGCGCCGCCGGCAACGGCGTCGCGGGCGTGGCCGTGCCCGTCACCGGTGGCCGTGGCCAGTGCGACGAACAGCGGCCGTCCCGCGGGCACGAGCCGGGAGTCGGCGGTCACCCCGTCGACGATCACGGCGCCGCCGGACGGCATCGACAGCTGACCTCCGGTCGCGGCCGCGACCTCGTGGCAGGTGAGCTCGATCACGATGCTCCCGTCCGGTCGGCGAGCAGTTCGGCCGCGATCGACCGGTCGTCGAAGGGCACCGTGTGGTCGGCGAACTCCTGCACCGTCTCGTGGCCCTTGCCGGCCAGCAGGACGATGTCGGCATCGTCGGCCTGAGCCAGCGCGAGCGCGATCGCCTCGCGACGGTCGGGGAGCACGTGCAGCTCGGTCGCCGCGCCGGCGGTGACCGCCTGGCGGGCCCCCGCGACGACGGCCGCCAGGATCGCCTCGGGATCCTCGCTGCGCGGGTTGTCCGAGGTCAGGACCGCCACGTCGGCGGCCGTCGCAGCCGCCCCCATCGGTCCGCGCTTGCCTCGGTCGCGGTCCCCGCCACAGCCGAGGACCACCGTGAGCCGGCCGCCCGGGGTGAGCGCGGCACGCAGGGTGTCGAGCACCGCCACGATCGCCTCCGGGGTGTGGGCGTAGTCGACGAAGACCGCGGGGCCGCCGGCCGCGGTGACCCGCTCCAGGCGTCCCGGGGCCCCGGGGGTGGCGGCGACCCCGGCGGCCGCGACCTCGGGTGCGATCCCGGCGCTGACCGCCGCCACCACGGCGATGGCGGCGTTGGCGAGGTTGAAGATCCCCGGTAGCACCGTCCCGATCACCACGTCCCCACCCGGCAGACCCCGAAGGCGTGCGCTCCCACCGGTCACCCCGCTGCGCACGTCGACGAGCTGGACGTCGGCGCCCGGGCCCGTGGAGGTGCGCTCCGGTGCCCACCCGACCGTGATCGTCTCGATCTCCGAGCGTTCGAGCAGGCGTTCGGCCCAGGGACCGTCGAGGAACACCACCCCGCGGTCGGCCAGTGCGGGGGTGAACAGCCGCGCCTTGGCCGCCAGGTAGCGCTCCATCGTGCCGTGCCAGTCGAGGTGATCCTGCGAGAGGTTGGTGTACACGGCGACGGCGAACCTGGTGCCGTCGACCCGGTGCAGGTCGAGCCCGTGGCTGGAGACCTCCGCGGCGACCGCATCGACCCCACGGTCGTGCAGGTGCCGCAGGAGCCGCTGCAGGTCCGTGCCCTCCGGGGTGGTCCGCACCCCGGCGACCGGCTCCCCCAACACCCGGGTCTCGACCGTACCGATCACACCGGTGCCCTGTCCGGCGGCGGCGAAGGCTCCCTCGAGCAGGTAGCTCACGGTGGTCTTGCCGTTGGTGCCGGTGGTCCCGACCACGGTGAGCTGTCGGCTGGGGTGACCGTGGATCACCGCCGCTGCGGGCCCCATCGCCGCCCGCACGGAGGGCACCACGAGCTGCGGCACCGCCAGGTCCAGGGGGCGTTCCACCAGCAGGGCGGCCGCGCCGTCGGCGACCGCGCCTGGGGCATGGTCGTGTCCGTCGGTACGGGAGCCCGGTACGGCGCAGAACAGCCAGCCGGGCCGCACCTGCCGGCTGTCGTGGGTCGCATCGACCAGGCGGACACGATCCAGCGACACACCGGCGGGGTGCCCTGCCCCCGGCAGGGCAGCGGCCACCTCGGCGAGGGTCGCGGTCATGGCGTTCCTGGTGGTGATCGGCGGGGTGCACCGGACGGGATGCCCGACGGGACGACCTCCGGTCTGCTCGCGCGGGAGCCTAACGGTGGACACGTGCTCCTCCGTGAACGTGCCCCACGCCGGTGACGGTGGTCGGCCGTGCGCCGACCCGACGCCGGTCACCGACGACCCGCGGCCCCGGCTGCCTGCTCCGACGCCGAGGTGGCGGCATCGGTTCCGCCGATGCCCGGACCACCCTCTTGGACCGCACGGGCGGCCGCATCGGCGGCGGCCACCTCGGCATCGGCGATCCGCTCCGCATGTTCGGCAGCTAGCCGCACGGCGGTCGAGAGGTTCGCGCCGGCGCCGTCCGGCGGGACGCGCAGTGCCAACAGGGCGGCCTCCATGATCTCGGCGAACACCGGGGCGGCCGCGAGCCCGCCGTAGTACGGCCACGGCTCGTCGATCATCACCGCGACCACGACCCGCGGGTCATCGGCCGGGGCCATGCCGACGAAGGTGGCGAAGTACTGGTCGCTGTAGCCCGCAGCGTCCTCCCTGGGCTTGCGGGCGGTCCCCGTCTTCCCGGCGATGCGGTAGCCCTCGACCTGTGCCATGCCGCCGGTGCCGTACTCGCCGTGGACGGCCTCCTCCAGCATCGACCGCACGGTGGCGGCGGTGTCGGCGGAGAGTACGCGTTCCTGGTCCGATCCCCGGACCGAACTGAGCCGGCCGTCGTCGCCGACCGTGCCCAGCACCAGCCGCGGTGGGATCGCGACGCCGTCGTTGGCGATCGTGCTGTAGCTGTTCGCCAGCTGCAGCAGCGACACCGCCACGCCGTGGCCGATGGCGATCGTCGGCAGGGAGGTCCCCCACCACTCCTCGTGAGGTCGCAGGATGCCGCCGGACTCACCCGGGAAGCCGAGCGCCGTGGACCGCCCGTAGCCGAACGACCGCAGGTAGTCCTCGAGTCGCTCCGGGCCCAGCTCCTGCGCGATCTGGATCGTCCCGACGTTGCTGGAACGCTCCATGATCTGCGTGACGGACCAGGACGTTGGGCCGTGGCTCGAGGAGTCCGAGAAGGTGGAGCCGGCCACGCGGAGCGTGCCGGGGACCTCCAGCTGGCTGGTGGGACCGATGACACCTTCCTCGAGCGCTGCGGCGATCGTCAGCGCCTTCTGGGTCGATCCGGGCTCGAAGACGTCGGTGACCGCGCGGTTGCGGCGATCGGCGGGATCCTCGTCGCCACGTTCGTTGGGGTCGAAGCCCGGAGTGCTGGCCATCGCCAGGACGTCACCGGTACCGACCTCGGTCACGACGATGCTGGCGCCGATCGCGCGGTAGCGCTCCAACGCCTCCGTGGCGCTCAGTTCCGCAACGTGCTGGATGTCACGATCGAGCGTCAGGACCACGTCCGTGCCCGGCTGCGGAGGGACGAGCTCGCGGACCCCCGATGCGATGTCGAGCCCCCCTGGCGCCCGCTCGAGCAGCAGCGTGCCGGGCTCGCCCGAGAGCACCCCGTCGTAGCGCGCTTCGAGGCCCTGCAGTCCCTTCGCGTCGATATCGGTGAACCCCACGACCTGCCCCGCGAGCGGTCCCGCCGGGTACAGGCGCTGCGGCTCGGTGAGCACGCCGATGCCGGGGAGCTCGAGCGCCGTGATCTCCTCCCCCACCTCGTGCTCCACCTGTCGGGCCAGGTAGACGAAGTGCCGGTCCTGCTCCAAGCGTTCCGTGAGGGTCGCGGCGTCCGGCTCGAGCACGCCAGCCAGGGCCTCGGCGACCTCAGCGGCCCTGGCTGGCGTGCTCGAGCCGGACGCCGCGACCCTCACGGAACGCTTGGAGCAGGACCGGCACTTCGTCTACCTGGC
>Ga0102938_10001265_pt1 | contig 19070 bp, 20 predicted proteins | sample SalPonR2_B_D2_MG_FD_84516 | JGI IMG/M metagenome (GOLD analysis project Ga0102938, IMG submission 84516) | Salt pond soil microbial communities from South San Francisco under conditions of wetland restoration - Salt Pond MetaG R2_B_D2_MG | ecosystem: Environmental > Aquatic > Marine >...
AATCATACTAGCACGCTTTGTCCAGCTCTCTTTACTACGCGTGTGTGGTAGAGTTATGACACAACACTATGGCAAAACTGTCCGAAGAATTACAACTACGTGGCTTTATTCACCAGCACACCGGTGAATCACTGAGTGAGATACTTGATGGCCCAACACGAACCATCTACCACGGTATCGATCCCTCAGCTGACTCTGCACACGCCGGTAATATGGTGATTTGGATTTTACTACGACATCTCGCTGCAGCGGGTCACAAGATTATTTTTTTAGTCGGTGGTGGTACGGGTCGTATCGGTGACCCAAAACCGGACGCTGAACGAACGTTGCTCGACGAGGCAACGATAGATGCAAACGTAGCCGGGATACAGAAACAAGCCCAACACCTTATCGGTACCGAAGAAAATCAGGTGATTTTTGTTAATAACAATGATTGGTTAGGGGAGGTGAAATTAATCGACTTTCTGCGAGGTATTGGTAAGCATTTCACTGTAAACGAATTACTAAAAAAAGACGCTATCGCCTCGCGATTACAAACCGATGTCGGTCTGTCGTACACAGAATTTGCCTACCCACTTCTACAGGGGTACGACTACCTCGAACTCCACCAACAGTACGGGTGCGACGTACAGGTAGGTGGGTCCGATCAGTGGGGAAATATAGTGGCGGGTGTCGATTTAGTGCGCCGCAAAGCGCAGGCTGAAGCGCACGCCGTCACAGTGCCACTCGTGATTGACAAAGCAACGGGTAAGAAGTTCGGTAAGAGTGAAGGAAATGCGGTGTGGCTCGACGCTGAGAAAACCAGTCCGTACACGTTTTACCAGTTCTGGTTAAACGTGAGTGACGAGAGCGTTATCGATTATTTAAAATTATATACCACACTGGCACTATCGGAGGTAGCTACGCTGGAGCAGCAGCACCAAGCCGATCCTGGTGCGCGCCATGCCCAACGTCGGTTGGCGTACGAAGTTACTGCGTTAGTGCACGGGCAGACAGCGGCTGAGGAGGCCACGCATGTGTCCGAAACACTATTTGGTGACGGTGTGATTGCTAATCTTACGCCGACCGAGATTACTCTCCTTAAATCCACCGCTCCGTGCACGACGGTACCCGCTGGGGGGTTAGTGGTGGATGCTTTGGTGGCAACCGAGCTCGCTACCAGTAAACGAGAAGCACGCACATTTATTGCGGGTGGAGCGGTACTGCTCGATGGCGAGAAGATTACTGACCTCGATGCGAGCCTTTCACCCACGGTGGGGGCGATACATATAATTAAGCGCGGTAAAAAACACTTTTCCCTGGTTGAGCTGGTGTGAGTGACGGTGTAACTAACTCACTACACAGACACCGGCGACGCGGTACGTGTCGCCGGTGTCTTTACATTTCGTCAATATCGTCAAAGGTGTCGTAATCGACATCTTCCGCGTCGTCTTCAAGGGAGGCCTCTTCGTCTTCATCCGCTTCACTCTCATCAGTTGGGGACGACTTTTCATCAGCCCCGGTTTCGGGGAGGTGTCCAAACCCTTCCTCCTCTTCTTCAACCTCATCTTCGTCGTCGAGTTCTTCTAAGGCGTCATCGCCAAGTTCAAGATCCTCGTCACCTTCACTAGCGGAATCTAGTTCCTCGTCTGTATCGTTGCGAAACCAAAGCATAGCAATCTACGTGATGTATAAATGTTGGCTGTGATTATAACCATTGCGCGCTGGCGCGCAACCCTTTAGCTGGGGTATTACCGGTGGTGCGCTAACGCCGTAATTCCTACCGCAATTGCGTCGTACTCATCATCGAGTGCGTTGGCGGGTGCATTACTAACCAGTCGGCACACCATATCGATTACCGCGCGTTTATCGCTCTTACCGTACCCTGTAACAGCAATTTTGATTTCTTGTGGACCAAACTCACTAATGGTGCAGTTAGCCGCTTTTGCCAGGTAGATACAAATACCCCGCATTTGCGCGACGGCAATAGCGGTCTTTTGGTTCTGGTTAAAAAAGAGTGTTTCTATCGCGACCATATCAGGAGTGTAGGCAGCGATTAATTGCTGCACCTCTGACCCTGCGGCAAAGAGGCGGTCTACCAGGTGTGCGGTCTTTTCGGTCTCGATACACGTTGAGTGAAGGAGGGCTTCACCTTGTGTGGTGTGTTCAAGGATGGCTACACCTAGGCGGTCGTACCCAGGGTCGATTGCGAGCACTCGCATAGTTAGCTCGCCTCGGCACTGTCCGCAGCAGTGTAGACATCAGTAACGTCATCGATGTCTTCCAGTTTCTCGATAAATTCGGCTAGCTTCTCGCCCGTTGCATCGTCGAGATCCATCGGCATTGTGGGTGTGTACACGCCATTGGTTTTAGTGAATGCCCAGGCAGCTGAGCCGGGAGTACCAAGCTCAAGCCCAGCTTTGGAGAATGTGCTCCGGACAGCGGCTGCGGTTCGATTGTTATTATCAGTCACTGCCTGAATAAGCATGGCGACACCGCCTGGCCCATAGCCTTCGTACAACACCTCTTCAATCGCCGCTCCAGTGGTACCCGCACCTTTGGCCACTGCACGTTCGATATTATCCTTCGGCATCGAGTCTTTTTTAGCTCGCTCAATAGCAGCGGCCAATCCTGGTGACGCAATATCACCGTTTGCGTTACGAGATTCGATGGCGATGACAGCTGAGTGTTTAGAGAATATCTTACTCTTAGCTGCGTCTGTAGCAGCTTTTTTATGCTTTATTTTTGACCATTTATTGTGTCCAGACATATGTGTTTTCGTTAGCACTAGTTAGTCTACTGAATTCTAGTAAACCCGCAACTACTGGTCGAGGTGGCGACAGGCTTCAGGTGTTACTACACGGCCACGGGGTGTGCGTTCGAGGAGGCCTTGGCGGATCAGGTACGGTTCGATGACGTCTTCAATCGTTGACGGCTCTTCACCAGTAGCCGCAGCAATCGTGTTGAGTCCTACGGGGCCACCATTAAACGTGTACATAATTGCGTGCAGCACGGCGCGGTCGGGTGCGCCAAGCCCTAGGTTGTCTATTTCGAGGAGGTTAAAGGTCTGCTCTACAATGGTGTCAGTAACCTCACTCCCTTCCAGTTGCGCCAAATCGCGGCAGCGTTTTAGAAGGTAGTTAGCGGTGCGTGGGGTGGCTCGGCATCGACTGGCGATGTCATGCAAAACCGCAGCGTCAATTGTTACGCCGAGTAGTTCGGCTGAACGTTTTAAAATGTCGGCAATTTCGGACGTTTCGTAAAATTCGAGTCGGAAGGTACCACCAGAAAAACGTGAGCGCAGGGGAGCTGAGAGGAGTGAAATACGTGTGGTCGCTGCCACCAAGGTAAAAGGTGGAAGCTCGAGCTGGACCGTCCGTGCTGACGGACCCTTACCAATAATAATATCGAGTACGCCAGACTCCATCGCTGGATACAACACTTCCTCAATACTCTTTGAGAGCCGGTGTATCTCATCAATAAATAGCACATCTCCGGGGGATAGGTTAGTGAGGATGGCGGCCAAATCACCCACCCGTTCAATGGCGGGTCCTGATGTGATACGCATATTGGTACCGAGCGTGGTAGCGATAAGGTTAGCGAGCGTGGTTTTTCCGAGGCCGGGTGGCCCGTAGAGGAGAATGTGTTCCGCAGCGTGTCCCCGTGCGCGAGCGGCGGTCAAAAGAATCCGAAGGTTCTCTTTTGTCTTCGCTTGACCCACGTACTCTTCCCAGCGGTTTGGGCGCAATGTTTGGTCTAGGTTGCCGGCGCCGTCGCGGGTAAAGGTTGGAGTACTCATGTTTGACATTGTACCGAAAAGGTATCGGTAACGCATCTTGGCAGTAGGTACTCGTATGGTATGACCACTACCGAGAAAAGTGTTGACAATTATGTAATGTATGCTAGTATATTGCCTAAGTTTGATCCCCACACGCACGTGCTGTATGCCCGTGTCGTTCCTCGGCAGTTAAAAGAAAAACGCTCACACGAGCGCGCATTTTTGCGTGTTTGGTTTGCGGCAGAACTTCTCTAAGTACCCTGGGTGGTGTGGCGAGGGTGGTCCGGTCCTCATCCTTGAATGAGTGTGCGGGGCCATTTCTTAGCGCAACATCCACTTTCTATGCGGAAAGCGTACTTAGAGAAGTTCTGAAACAAACCTTTTTCCGACTATAGCACAGCGAACCAGCTCGTCACCTTGTGACGAGCTGGTTTTCGTTATGTAACTACACGATATGGTTTGTGATATCGATATCCTCTTCAGTTTCTACAGCCGGTACCGTCTGTTGCCGCTGATTACTGGTGTCGACCACGCGTTCTAGTTCGGCGAGCGTGGTGACTCCTTGGAGTACCTTTTCGACACCGTCGGCGGCCATCGAAGGGATACCTTGGGGAGCTGCTGCCTCAGCGACCATATGCTCACGAGGGTCGCGGATAATAATTTCTTCTACCGCGGGGTCCATACGTACGGCTTCAAAAATACCAATCCGCCCCGAAAAACCAGTCTCGTTACAGTGGTTGCAGCCAGTGCCGCGATAGAGTGTGTAGGGTGTTTGCACGGCTGGTGGTGCGGGGTGGGTGGCGAGAATACGATCGATAACCTGGGTTTCCTCAGGGGTGGCGGTGTACGTCTCTGAACAGTGGGTGCAAATGTTGCGCACGAGTCGTTGTCCCAGGATGATATTTACCGCACTACCCATAGAGCGCGGGTCCACCCCTAAATCAATCAGACGTGTAAACGCAGCGTAGGCGTTGTTGGTGTGCAGCGTAGAAAAAACGAGGTGACCAGTTTGAGCAGCGTGCACCGCCGTCTCTGCCACTTCGCGGTCGCGAATCTCACCCACCATGATGACGTCCGGGTCTTGGCGCAAGACAGCCCGGAGACCGGTTGCGAAGGTGTACTCATCACTCACTTGCGTTTGTACAATTTCAGCCAACTTGTACTCGACCGGGTCTTCAATAGTAATAATTTTTCGATCGCTGGTGTGTACCTCTTGGAGGAAGGCGTAGAGCGCAGTCGTCTTACCAGAACCAGTTGGACCCGTGGTGACAATCATACCGTTTGGTCGGGCTAACTCAGCATCGATAACTGCTTGCAACGTCTGATTGAGACCTAAGTTAGCGAGTTTAAAACTTGCGACAGATGGGTCAAGCAAACGCATCACGAGCGACTCGCCAGCAGCTCCTGGAATGGCTGAGGCCCGTACTTCAATCGTTTGCTCTCCAACCGTGAAGCTGAAGCGGCCGTCCTGGGCCTCATCAACAATATTGAGAATCATACTCGCCAATAATTTAAGGCGTGAAATGAGACGAGTATAGATACTCCGCTCTAAGTCGATAACATCGTGTAGTACCCCATCGAGGCGATACCGTAAGCGAATACCAGCTTCCTCGGGTTCGATATGGACGTCCGAGGCGCTCAGCGCGAGTGCGCCGGCAAAGATTGTCTCGAGTGTTTCAGACACGCGCCGCGCAGAGTTCATGGTACGAATATTAAGGAGGTGGTCGCGAACGGCTACAATATCCTTAAAGGAGCGCATCAACTCGGTAATGTGATCAGGATCGATATCGAGTACGCCGCGTTTTACAGCCTCGGTGTGTTTTTGGTCTTCGTAACGACGCCAGGCGTGTTCAAGGTTAGCGGTAGAGGTGAGGTACCGCGTGATAGTAAAGCCCTTATCTTCCAGGCGTCGTAACAAGGCTTTGGTTTGTGGTCGGTTTGGGTTACGCATAGCGATACCAATTTTTTTCCGTACCCGCTCAAACGCCGCTACGTTGGCCGCCCGCGCCTCGGCTTCGGGGATGGTGGTGAGCGCTTCGGGATTAATAGTGATGCCGGGCATATCGATGTATTGCAGGCCGTACTGGGTAGCGAGTTGTCGCAGCAGGCTTTCTTCTTCGGCTCGTCGAATCTCGTCGAGGCGCTCAGCGTTGTAGGTAGTGTCAAATTGGACCATGGTACCTTCATTGTACCAAGCTCTTGAAGCTCATTCAGCGCTTTTCCGTGTTAGTACTGCGTCAGTCTTTATAATTGACAAATAAATTTTCTGTAATATAATGTATAAAACAAATACATGATCTTCAAAGTCAAAGAAAGGACTGAACCATGGTTCGTCTCATTACTCCTGTGCTATTGATAACATTCCTGCTAGGCGGTTGTGTCACTGTCACAGTGCGCAATCCGTACCCCGGGCAGCCACTGCCGGAACTGGTATCGGCACCAGATACAGTGACTGTCTCGTTGCTTCATGTGTATGGAAGTCAGGGTCGTCTGGTGGCCAATAATGTGTATCGCATTAGAAGTGTCTTCGTTCGACCCATCGACGTTAAGATTACCAATCTCTCAAAATATCGCTGGTTAGAACTAAGAAGGGGTTTATTGATATCAGCAAATGCACGAGCAGTATGTGTTCTTGAAACCGAAGGGAGGTATCCTTATTATCGGTGTCGCGTACCACCGCGGTACTTGCCAGTATACGGGCATGACTACGACCGTCGCTACTACTAGCGACGGTCACTTTTTTATTTAGGGGCGCAAAATGCTATGCTCTAGTGTATGGAATGGCAGGTACCTACTGCCGCCGATACCGCGGCGGCTGCAGTCGATATCGTACGCGGACTTACACCGGCACGTACCGCGACCGTGCTCGCTTTACATGGCGACCTCGGAGCAGGCAAGACTACTTTCGTACAAGCACTCGCTCACGCCCTTGGTGTTGGTGAGCCGGTCACCAGTCCTACCTTCGTAATTCGCAAAGACTACACGTTGTCTGGCGCCTGGGATCTCTTAGTGCATATCGATGCCTATCGCCTCGACGAACCTACTGAACTCGAGCGTCTTGGATTTTCCGAATTACTCTCACTGCCGCGTACCCTTATATGTATCGAGTGGGCTGAGCGCGTCGCCGATATACTTCCACCTACCACCAACCACCTCTCTTTTACGATCCTGTCGGACCAACGAATCATTTCTCTGTATCATGCCGAAAACTAAACCCCAACCGAAGACACTTGTTCTCCTCGATGCGCACGCCATCCTCCACCGGGCATATCACGCGTTGCCCGACTTTACCGCTCCCAATGGTGAGCCTACCGGTGCGCTCTACGGCGTTATTACGATGCTTCTAAAGATTATCGAGGATCTTAAGCCTGACTACGTGGTTGCGTGCTACGACCTACCCGAGCCAACCTACCGACACGATGCCTTTGCGGGATACAAAGCCGGACGGTCTAAGACCGACGACGCGCTCGTAAAACAAATCGAGCGATCACGCGATATTCTCGCGGCCTTCCATATACCTATATATGAACATGCGGGGTTTGAGGCCGATGATATGCTCGGGACGATTGTGGCGCAAACCAAGGATGTGGCGGATGTACGGGTAATTATTGCGTCCGGCGATATGGATACACTACAATTAGTAGAGAAAAAACGTGTCCAAGTGTATACCCTTAAACGGGGACTCAACGACACTATTCTCTACGACGAAACAGCCGTTAACGAACGATTCGGGTTTGGGCCAACGCTCATCCCTGACTACAAAGGTCTCCGTGGTGACCCCTCAGACAACATTCCGGGTGTGGTTGGCATCGGTGACAAAGGAGCTACCACACTGATTACTTCCTTTGGTACGCTGGAAAAAATGTACCAAAAACTCCGTACCAGCGACGAACCGTTCCTGACGGCAGGGGTAAAACCACGCATTATCCAGTTACTGAAAGATAATGAGGAGGAGGCCGCCTTTTCAAAAATGCTCGCTACCATTCGACGAGACGCACCAATTGATTTTGTACTCCCTACGGTACACTGGCGCGAGGCTGCCGATACAGAAGCCGTTCTCACTCTCTTTGCTGAGCTTGGGTTTCGTACCCTAGCCGCGCGGATTCGCACCCTCTTTAATATTACCGACAGCGTGAGTCTTGAGCAGTTACGAGAGGGTGTCGCGGACGAGGCGGTGCACGAGGCTCGGGTCATGCTGTGGTTACTCGAGAGCGACCGTACCAGCGCTGACTTTGACGAAATTATCGACTACGGCCGCACGTATTTTGAGACCACCGATTTCGCCACTATAACCGCGCGGTTGACGGAGCGGCTACAAGCAGACACAGATTTGTGGCAACTCTACACCACCGTCGAGCAACCACTAATGCCGGTAATCGATCGTATGAACGACGTTGGTATTTGTCTCGATGTCGGGTATCTCCAAACGCTTTCAAAAAAACTCCACCACGAACTCGATACCCTGGCGGTCACTATTCACGAACACGCGGGCAGTGCGTTCAACATCAACTCACCGAAGCAATTAGGTGATGTACTGTACGATACGTTGCAATTAAAACCCGAGAAGGCAAAAAAGACTTCGACGGGACAACGGTCGACGCGGGAGTCGGAGCTGGAGAAGATGCGTGAAGCACACCCAATTATTCCTGCTATTTTACGGTACCGTGAGCTGGCGAAGCTCACCGGTACGTACATCGACGCGCTACCGGAGCTGGTAAGTGACGACGGGCGTCTGCGTAGTACTCTCTTACAAACGGGTACTACCACCGGGCGCATGGCGAGCAAGGATCCAAACCTACAAAACATCCCCATTCGTACTACAGAGGGTCGGGCTATTCGTCAGGCGTTTGTGCCCGCCGCCGGACACACACTCGTTGCCATCGACTACTCGCAAATCGAACTGCGAATTGCGGCCATTCTCTCTAAAGACCCGGCGCTGATTGAGATATTTAAAAATGGCGAAGACGTGCACGCTGGGGTTGCCGCCCGCGTGTTTAACGTGCCGGCGGCGGAGGTCACCAAAAATATGCGCCGTCAAGCTAAAGTGATTAACTTCGGTATTCTCTACGGCATGGGTGTGAATGCGCTGCGGCAAAACTTAGGCGGTGAGACGACCCGAGCTGAAGCACAGGAATTTCTCAATGCCTACTTCAATACCTTTACCCGTTTAGCCGAGTATCTTGAGGAAACCAAAGCGTATGCCCGCGAACACGGCTGTACGCGCACGCTCCTTGGGCGCAAGCGCCATTTCCCGGGGATGCAATCGAGTGCACCCTTTATACGAGCCCAAGCCGAACGGATGGCTATCAATGCTCCTATTCAAGGAACGGCGGCCGACTGTATGCGACTGGCGATGTTGCGAGCTGACACGGTGCTGGCCAATTGTGCCGATGGAGCGATGCTGCTGCAGGTTCACGACGAGCTCGTATTTGAGGTTGCTACCGAGGCGCTCGAGTCGGTTGTACCGCAACTTCAAGCGGCTCTTGAAGGTGTCCTGGAGTCGTACGATACACACGACGTCCCTCTGTTGGCTGATGTGCAAGTTGGTAGTAATTGGCGCGAGCTCGCGCCCTGGTCTGCAGCCTAAGCATATGTTACGAGTGCACTACGGAACCGATACAGCGGCCGTGCGAGAAGCCGCTTTTGCCGCTGCGTCGGTCGCTACCCCCGACCTTGTCACCGAAGATGGATATCAACCCGGACAGCTAGCCGACGTAGTGGGTGGTACGTCACTGTTTGGCGAGCACCGGGTGAGTATTATTGATACGCCGACTGAGGAGATGGAGGCTGAGCTCACGCCGTTACTTGCAGCTATGGCTGCGAGTGAAGACACCTTCATTATTATCGAAGGACCACTCGCAGCTGCCGCTAAGAAACGCTACGCCAAACACACTACCGAACTGTTCGAGCATACAGCAGTAAAAGCGGAACGGTTTAACACCTTCGCCCTAGTCGAACCACTGGCACACAAACGCAAGAAGCAGCTCTGGCTGTTGTTGCAGCAAGCTCTGGCGGCTGGGATTGCGGTGGAGGAAATTATTGGGGTACTGTGGTGGCAATTAAAGAGTATTCGTCTAGCAGCCGTTACGAGCAGTGCAGCCGAAGCCGGTATGAAAGACTACCCCTACCGCAAAGCAAAGCAGGCGGTCGCCATGCTTCCGCTGGCAGACGCAGAGCGACTCAGTCACGAATTGCTCCGCCTCTACCACGACGGTCATAGTGGTGAGTGCGATCTTACCGTGGCGCTCGAACAGTGGGTGCTCACATTGTAAAAGACTCGATTTTTACTGCTGGTGTGGTATAGTACCGGCCACAATTTAACATCCGCCCATAGCTCAGTTGGTAGAGCAGCGGCCTTTTAAGCCGAGGGTCCCAGGTTCGAGCCCTGGTGGGCGGACAAGCGCAAAAGCGTCAACCGATAGGTTGACGCTTTTAGCGTGTGACCTGCGTCACACGCGGCGCTTGTCCGAGCCGCAGCGATGTGCAGAGCTTGCGATGCACGAGTGAGGCGGGTTCGCGAACACTTGGTAGATTTGGAGTGAAGCGAACAAATATACTTAGTGATTCGTGAAGACAAGTATTGTCCGAGCCGCAGCGATGTGCAGAGCTTGCGATGCACGAGTGAGGCGGGTTCGCGAACGCTTGGTAGATTTGGAGTGAAGCGAACAAATATACTTAGTGATTCGTGAAGACAGGTATTGTCCGAGCCGCAGCGATGTGCAGAGCTTGCGATGCACGAGTGAGGCGGGTGAGAAAGCGTGTGGCGCTTTCGCAAGAGGTTGCCTGCTGCGGAGCAGCGACAACCTGAACAGAATCTGTAAGATTCGCGAGTACTTAGTCTTTTGGGAATACTTGGACCAAAAGACTTAGTAACTTGTGAGGACAACGTTTAGCTGTCCGAGCCGCAGCGATGTGATCAGGCCAGAAATGATTAAATCGGCAAATCAACCGCAAACGCACCCGCTCCAGTAATAAATAGAGAGACTGCCGCAAAAAAGAGGAGGACGTAGAAGATACGTGGCGGTAACGCAGGGTGAGCGATGAAGCGTCGAGTTAGTATGAGGTCGAGGCAGAGTAGCATTAAGGCCAGGGCGGCGTACTGCGTGTAGAAGCCAACTAACAGCATCGCCGCGATTACTACCTTACCACCTACCAAAGGCCACAGTATTAGTTGCTTAGCTACTCCGTTAAGCACTACCGAGAATTGCCCACGTTGTTGCCATAAGCGGATTGCCACGTGAAGCAAGATAATTCCGACGCCAAAGCGCAAGATAAAGTAGGCCAGAAGCGCCAACCACTGAATCGGAATCGGATTGAGAAGCATACCCTAGTGTAGCATCTGCACATACACCTGTCTGAAATCGGGTGACCGAAGCTATCTTCGTGCTATGAGTGAGGACCTCACATCCCTACGAGAACCCTTTTTTTGTGTCGATAAACTCGTATACTAGCGCGATGCAGATACGACTCTTCCTAAATAACATTCGTAGTGCGCACAACGTGGGAGCTATATTCCGTACAGCCGACGGTGCGGGTGTCGAACACGTATACCTTGGTGGCTATACCCCAACGCCAATCGACCGCTTCGGTCGCCGTCAACCCCAAATTGCTAAGACCTCACTCGGCGCGAGCGAGACTGTCCCGTGGGAGGCGGTACCAATTGGTGAAGAGGTGGCGGTTTTGCGCGCTCTACAAGACGCTGGCTTCGCCGTGGTCGCAGTAGAACAAGCGGTGGACAGCGTGTCTCTGTATGAATTCGTCCCGCCAGCGCGGGTGGTGTATGTGCTGGGAAATGAGGTGGCGGGAGTCGATTCGGCAATACTCGATGTGGCTGATACGGTGCTTGAGATACCCCTCCGGGGTGTAAAGGAGTCGCTCAACGTGGCGACCACAGGGGGGATTGTGCTGTTTACCCACCTGCCGCCAGCCGAGTAAGCTCTGCAGTCACCACGGCGGCGTCACTCCACGGCTCTTTTGTATTATGGGGGCCCATAATGTACGGGTCGGTACCTTTGCCAGATACCAACACGTACCCGCCAGCGGGGCAGCGTTCTAAGGCGGTAGCAATGGCGGTCCGACGGTCCATAATAATCTCAGCGTTAGCGTCGTCCGACATGCCCGCTCGCATCGCTTCGACAATTTGGCGTGGGTTCTCATCGTACGGATCTTCGTTAGTCAGAATTATTTCCTGGCAGTACCGTTCGGCGATCGCACCCATCTCAGGCCGCTTCCAGGTGTCGCGCCCGCCGCCGGTGTTACCTAAGACACCTACTATCGGGTAGTCCTTAAACGCTTCGTACAATTGGGTGAGCGAGTCGGGGGTGTGGGCGTAGTCGACAATTGCGGTAACGTGCCGCCCGTCGGGTAAGTCGGCGCTAAAGGGTTCAACCCGACCATGGATAGGAGGTAAATCGCGCAAGGCTTTTTCGATAGTAGGTAGAGATACTCCCAAGGCCTGGGTGAGGGTAATGGCCGCTAAAGCATTGGCCACATTAAATGTTCCAATCAGGGGCACCCGAATAGTGCGCTCCTCGTCGCCGTCGGTAAAAATGAGACTCACCCCATCGCGCTGCAAGGTGTACAACTTTAAGTCAGTGAGCGAGTAGGGCAGTTGATGCTCGACCGCGGCGCGCAGAAAATCGGCCCCGTGCTCGCTATCGGCATTGGCGACAATATACCGGGGACGTTTTTTTGAGCGTTCTAGTTGGTGCGCAATTTCCAACTTGGCGGCTTTGTACTTCGCAAACGAACCATGCGACTCAATGTGCTCGGGGGTTAGGTTGGTAAACACCAACGCATCGAGTTCAATAAACCGGTGGCGCGACTGGAGGACCCCCTCGCTCGTGAGCTCGACGACAGCGTGCGTGCAGCCTTTCGCCACCGCGGTATGAAAAAAGCGTTGGGTAAACCACCGGCCCGGTTGGGTCATTTTATAGAGGTTGCGCTCCGTTTCTGCACCATAGGTAAATTGTATGGTTGAGAGTGAAGCGACGCTATGCCCATTGGCGCGCAGGATGGCGGCGATGAGTTCCGTTACCGTTGACTTGCCTTTTGTACCGGTCACCCCAATTACCGTGAGGTGCTGCGACGCATTGCCGTAGCGCAGGTGACTCACCCAAGCCCAGAGCCAGTGGTACGGTGGCCGCAGGAGACGTACGAGTGGGCGCGGGAGGAGTTTTTTTAGCCAGTAGAGCAGCGTAGACATATTGCAAGTATACGTGCTCGACAGCGTTTTTTCTAACCAGACGTGTGGTCCGAGTTGTTGTGCGTACGTCGCCACCCGTACCAGCAACTAAGTCCCAGTAGGAGACCAGCTACCGCGCTTATAAGTAGCAGCCCAAGCGGGTAGCGGTCAGGCGCGGTACTACTGCCGGCAGCGACCGGGAGCGTGAAGGTGGTCTCTGTCACCGTGGTAGTGTCGTTGAGAAAACGCGCCGCTATAGTGTACACACCAGGGGTAGTTAACAGCGTTGAGAAACCAGTCGGCCCAATCCGCGGGTTGCTGATACTACCCGAGAAAATCGTTGTCTCACCGCGCGTAACCGTTACCCAGACGTCGGTATACACAATGTCTTCTGTAGAGGTTGCACTAAACAGCGAAAAATCAAAACGCGTCAGCCCGGCCGTGTCAGGGAACTCTGGTTGGTACCCAATATCGATAAAATATTCGTCTATTGTTACTTCGTGGGTTCCGCCATTTGTGTGCGCGATTGCAGTACCAACGAGGCAAAGCCAGGCACAGAAGGCTGTGAGCAGATAGCGAATCTGTCGTTGGTATCGCTGCATAGTTACTCAACCGCTACGACAGCTTCAATCGGTGTATCGGCAAAGGTCCAGGCAGCGTGGGTGTTGGCGTTGAGGCTGACCGTAATGCGATGTGGCCCTTCATCACTAAAGTATGATGCCGGGATGTAGATCCATTCGGCGTACTCGCGGCCGACTTTTTCGCCGTCGACATAGACGTGTAAATGGCCTTCATTAGGTACAGGTGTCTGATCAATCTTTTCTGGGGTGATGGTAAAGTTCTCGAGCGCCACCCGTACGGTGTAGGCTCCCATCATATCGGGTATCGTCTCGACAATTGCGACGTTTGGTACGGGTGCGTCGTCACGCACTGGAATTGGCTCTCGGCGCATAGCCATACCGGGGTTAGATTGGTCGGTTGGGGCGGGGGTTGGCTCTAGGGTCGGCGCGTCGCCGGTATATGAAACGAGGGTGGGTAGCTGCGTGGCAGCGACTGCGCCAAACACTATTCCCACCAATCCTGCGACGATGCTGTGCGTATACATACAAAATATTACTTAGGTAGGTTCATTGTAGGTTGCAATGCAACCTACCGTCAACTCGTGGGGTGGTACACTACTCAGGTATGCAAAAACGTTGGGTACAGTGGGTTGGTCTCGTATGTCTTATGGTCGTGGCGGCTACCGTGCGTGTTGCGCTTTCGACGTCTTCACCCAGCTACACCCCGACCGCAGACGCCCTCGCTGCGCACAATGCCTACTTTGCCACCAACCCAAGTTTTAGTGAGACGGCTACCTACATGGAGGCGGTCGCCCGCCGTGAGGGTGGTGCGTATGCTTTTGAGGTACTTAAAAACGGGAGCCTACCACCGGGAATGGACACCCACCTGATCGGACACTTTGTGGGCGACATCATGTACGAGCAGGAGGGGATACACGGCATGCGCTACTGCGACGAAGCAGTCGGCTACGCCTGCGCCCACTCGGTCGTTATTAATGCCCTCCTACGCGATGGCCCCGGTGTGTTTGACGTTATCAACGACGTCTGTGCCTCCATTGGCCTACCCGGCAGCTACGATATGTGCTTCCACGGCTTTGGGCATGGGGTGTTGGCGTATACGGAGTTTCATCTTCCCGAAGCGATCGAACTCTGCGACTTGGTCGGCACTGAGAAAAATAACGATTGGGAGGAGCAAGAGTGTCTCGGCGGCGTGATTATGGAGATGCGTGGCGGCATTCACGACCCAGAGTTGTGGGCGGTCAACGGGAAACCGTACCTCGACCCCGACAACCCGCTCGCCATGTGCCAGGCCGACTACCTACCAGAGAAGTATCGCGAGATGTGTTATATCTACATAACGCCGTTTATTTTTGATTACGAATCGCCGGCCGACATTCCGCCACCAACCGTGTACGCCGATTCGATGGCCTGGTGCGAGCGTATCGATGATGCAGACGAGCGCTCCGATTGTTACGCTGGCTTTGGTAAAGAGTACGTCGGGTTTGCGCTTGGTCGCGACGTTCGCTACCTCAATTTCATCACACCCGAACAGGCCGGTCTCGTTCACGACTGGTGTAATCTGGCGCCGACCGAGGAGGGAGCGTTGTCGTGTATGGAGTTTGCACTTTATAGCGTGTATCGCTCGGGTAGTATCGGCTTCGATGGCGCCCTTACGTTTTGTAGCCAGGCGCGTACGCAGCGGAGCGCCGATATGTGCTACCACCACTTCTTCCGGGTGGCGCACCGCTTCCATGGGCCAGGCCGCTACGAGCGACAGTTGTGTCCGTTGGTTCCGCCTAATCGGGTCGCCGAGTGCCAGGCGGCGTTTCGCTCTGGCGCCGACTGGCTGGGGAGCCCGTCGTAAGCTCCGAGGTTGGTGCTACACTAGAGGTGTATGAAGTACGTCTGGTGTCGCCGTTTGGTGGGAGTCAGCCTCGCTCTGCTGTTTGTTGGGGCTGGATTGTACTTTACGGCGTCGCCACAACCGTCTACGCCGCCAGTTGCTACAGCCATGACAGTACATAATGCGTACTTTACCACCAACGCAACCCTCCCTGCCGTTACCAGCTACCTAGAGACGGTCGCGCGCCAAGAAGGCGCAGCGCAGGCATTTGCCGTACTCGAGCAGGCGACCTTACCTCACCCGTTGGATACCCATCGAATTGGCCACGCACTCGGCGACATCATGTACGAACAGGAGGGGATTCACGGCATGCGCTACTGCGACGAAGCAGTCGGCTACGCCTGCGCCCACTCGGTCGTTATTAATGCCCTCTTACGCGATGGCCCCGGTGTGTTTGACGTTATTAACGATGTCTGTGCCTCCATTGGCCTACCCGGTAGCTACGATATGTGCTTCCACGGCTTTGGGCATGGGGTGTTGGCGTATACGGAGTTTCACGTACCCGAAGCGATAGAAATGTGTAGCCTCGTTGGTACCGCTGCCAACGATAACTGGGAAGCGCACGAGTGCCTCAGTGGCGTGATTATGGAGCTTCGCACTGGCAACCACGACCCAGAGTTGTGGGCGACCAACGGTAAACCGTACCTCGACGACACTAACCCCCTAGCGCTTTGCGCGGCCGACTATATGCCGGAGGAATACCGTCCTATGTGTTACGTCTACAGCACCAGCTTTATCTTCGACCACGTATCACCGGACGGACCGCCACCACCAACCGTGTACGCCGACGCGATGGCCTGGTGTGAGCGTATCGACGATGCGGACGAGCGTTCTGGTTGCTACGCCGGGTTTGGTATGCAGTATCTCTGGCTAGTACTCGGGGGCGACGGACGGAACCGTAATAACCTGACCGCGCCACAGGCCGACACCCTCCACCAGTGGTGTGGCGAAGCGCCAACGGAGGAAGGATACCTGGCCTGTATGGAGTACGCCCTCCTGACCACGTACCAAGCGGGGAGCATTGGCTACGATGGCGCCCTCACGCTCTGCGGCCAGTCGCCTACACCAATGGCTGCCGACACCTGCTACCAAACGCTCTTCGAAACCGCTAATTTGTTTTTTGGCGCTGGTAGCTACCAACGAGACTTGTGTGCCGCCGTGCCGCCACAACGCGCAGCTGAATGCATGGCAGCGTTTGCAGTATGATAAAAAGAAAACGCCTCGCGCAAAGTGATGTGCGCGAGGCGTCAGGCAGCGAAGTTCAGGAACTGGTTTACGCGTCAGAGCCGACAGCAGTAACCCGAAGGTCTTCGCAGTGGCCCTCGTCGCAAGACAAGAGTCGGCCATCGAGCAGACGCATTGGACCAGTAGGCGGAACCGGGTATTGCCATGACACCACCTGGATGCTCCCGAGTTCGTAGGTTTCCGGATCGAGCCGTTTGGCAATCTCCGGAATTGCCAAGGGGTCCCAGTTGGCATTCTCGCCGACGGTGGGGGGTACCAGCACAATGTGGTCACTTAGCCAGTAGACCGCATCGTAGACCAGCAGTTGTGCCTCCGGATGCAGCTCGAGCTGCATGGTTAGGTCGGGGATCAGCGACTGCGCGAGCTCACTCAGGGCTTCGCGTGAGGCATCGGCTCCGAGCGTGGCCGTGGCAGCTGCCATTGCTTCGTCCATCATGGTCTTCGAGACCACGACGAACGGCGGAAAGACACCGAGGTCGTTTCTGACCCCCGGCAAATCGACCGTTGCAGACTCACCCCCTTCGAGGGTGAGTTGCCCATGTAGTGCATCAGGAGACTCCTGAGCGACTGCCGCCAATGGCAGCAGCAAGCAAGCGGCTAGGGTAAGGAAGACGTATTTCATCGCAGTAACCTCCAATGATTTGATGAGAAGGACAGGTCTGTACAAGACAGTGCTAAATATTTTTTACCACAAATAGTATAAAAAAGCAACCCCTACGAGCTGCTCAGTGAACGTAATGCAGTAGTGAGCGCCGCATTAGTATCGGTAACGGTGTCAGGTAGGGCTTGCACCGCCTCACGCGCGTCTTTTTGCGGGTAGCCAAGCGCGACCAAGGCATCGATAGTCTCCTGTTGCCAGCTTTGGGTTGGTCCACCAGCCAACGTTTCGCTAAAGCCGCGGTCGGCAAAGATGTCTTTCAGCCCGAGCACAATCTTCTCGGCGGTCTTCTTACCAATACCCGACATTTTGGCGAGGTAGGTTGGGTCTTCTTTCGCCACGGCTTCTTTTAAGAGGGCGATATCTGCTTGTTGCATAATCTGCATCGCCGACTTGGGGCCAATTTTAGGTAGCCCAAGGAGTAGCTCAAAAATCTCCAGTTCATCTTGGGTGGCAAAGCCGTAGAGGTCGAGCGCAGTTTCGCGAACGACTAGGTGGGTCCAGAGCGCACAGGTGCTATCGAGCGTAAAAGTAGCAGCGCTATCACGTACCGCAACAAGGTAGCCTACTCCCTGCACATCGAGCACGACCGCTCCTGCCGTAGCGGCGCGAACAGTTCCGGTCAGGTGTCGTATCATACGTTAAAGTATAGCGTACACATCATAATCACGACGCATTGACGTTGTGTGGATACATTGTTCAAACAACCGTAGGCTATGGGATAATAGTGCGTATGGTTACTGATCCTTTCTCAACGAAAACGTACGCGATTAAAGGTATCGTTATATTTCTTGGCGGCATCGTCTGTGCCCTCATTGCTTTTAGTATCCACTGGTACCTTACCTATACACCTGAGGGAATTAACGACCCACTCCTCCTCGACTATGGACTGGTAGCAGCAAACGAAGTAAATTCCAGCATCCCAAGTGGCTACCTCTACCTCCTGGGTAGTCCTGCAGTACCGGCCGGTATCCAACTATCCGAACCACTTACCTCGCGATACTATGCTTTACCGCTTGCTAATACCGACACACTGCGGCCACTACCAACGACTCCTGAGGCGACGCAACTAACCGATTCAAACCGCCAGTACGGCCTTGCTATTCTTGATATCGAATCACCAACCGTCGCTGACGACAAGTTCCACCCCGGCCTTATCGACTACCAAACCAACGAATTAACCGTACTCAACACGCTACCGCTTTACTCTGAAACGCAACTCGTAGCGGCGCCACCGACCACCTCAAATCGCCAGTGGGTAGCGTACAGCGGGCGGACAATACCCATTGACGACACCATCACTAATATCGACACCTGGCAGATTGTGATATACAACCCAAACACTAATGAGCTACGCACCATTCCCGGCGCAGTTCAACCAGCCTGGCTTAATGGCGAAGCTGACCTCCTCTACCTTACTGCCGACGGCATCTACCGCTACAATATGGCCGCTGATGCGAGCGAACCAGTCGACACCAATTGGAATAACCTCGACATCGCTACCGAACTGGCAGTTGCCGATAACAACACCGCCGCTATCCTTACTATTCCAGCCCTTAACAGTATTGCTGTTTATCAGTTTACCGACCCAGTTAACGCCGAGGCCGAGCTGGCAGGTATGATTGCCACCCCCGACACGCTCTACAGCAATCCGGTTTTCAGCCCCGGTAGCACCCACTACGCTGTTAGTCGCACCACCGTAACCGACCCAGTACCCCGGATTGAAATCCGCGCCACCTTCGAGCGTCCAGTACTGGACACCA
>Ga0102938_10001266_pt1 | contig 19066 bp, 16 predicted proteins | sample SalPonR2_B_D2_MG_FD_84516 | JGI IMG/M metagenome (GOLD analysis project Ga0102938, IMG submission 84516) | Salt pond soil microbial communities from South San Francisco under conditions of wetland restoration - Salt Pond MetaG R2_B_D2_MG | ecosystem: Environmental > Aquatic > Marine >...
AATGGAATTGTATAGATCGCATGTATTGATTTGCGGTGGAACGGGTTGCACTTCTTCCGGATCGGACCTGGTGGAAGAACGTTTTTACGAGGAAATCAAGAAAAACGGATTGGAAAAAGAAGTAAAAGTAATCAGAACGGGTTGCTTCGGACTTTGCGAAGTAGGTCCTGTTGTTGTTGTTTATCCGGAGGGCTCTTTCTACGCACACGTTAAACCTGAAGATGCAAAAACTATAACTGAAGAACACTTGCTTAAGGGCAGGATAGTTAGAGACCTTCTTTACTATGAATCGCTTGAGGAAGCTTCCGACCAGGTAAAATCCATAAACGAAGTGGATTTCTATCAAAAGCAAATGCGTGTCGCACTCAGGAACTGCGGAGTCATCGATCCGGAGAACATCGAAGAGTATATTGCAATGGATGGATATGCGGCTCTTGGAAAAGTTTTGACGGAAATGTCACCTGCAGATGTAATAAACAATATCAAGCAGTCCGGTCTCAGAGGTCGCGGCGGCGGTGGATTCCCCACAGGAGTCAAGTGGAGCTTTGCTGCAGGTGCGCAAAACGACCAGAAATATATGATATGCAACGCCGATGAGGGAGACCCCGGTGCATTCATGGACAGGAGTGTCTTGGAAGGCGATCCACATGCAATAATTGAAGCGATGGCAATTGCGGGATATGCAATAGGAGCTTCACAAGGTTTTGTATATATAAGGGCTGAGTACCCGATTGCCGTTCAACGTCTTGAAATTGCAATAAATCAAGCCAAAGAAAATGGACTTCTCGGGAAAAACATTTTTGATACAGGATTTGATTTTGACTTGGAAATCCGTCTTGGAGCCGGTGCTTTCGTATGCGGTGAAGAAACTGCTTTGCTTCAGTCTATCGAAGGATTGAGGGGAATGCCAAGACCCAAGCCGCCCTTCCCGGCCAACAAAGGTTTGTGGCAGAAGCCGACAATCATCAACAATGTTGAGACATTGGCAAACATACCGCAAATAATACTCAAGGGTGCAGAATGGTTTTCTTCTATCGGAACAGAGAAATCAAAAGGAACCAAAGTATTCGCATTGGGCGGAAAAATAAACAACACAGGACTAATTGAAATCCCAATGGGCACAACGCTCAGAGAAGTCATCTACGAAATTGGCGGAGGAATCCCCAACGGCAAGAAATTCAAAGCCGTTCAAACGGGCGGACCTTCCGGAGGCTGCATAACATATGAGCACCTTGATCAGCCGATTGATTACGACAACCTGATAGCTCTCGGATCGATGATGGGTTCGGGCGGAATGATAGTTATGGATGAAGACAACTGCATGGTCGACATCGCAAGATTCTTCCTTGATTTCACAGTTGACGAATCTTGTGGAAAATGTACTCCTTGCCGTGAAGGAACAAAGAGAATGCTCGAGATGCTTGTGAAAATAACAAGCGGACAAGGCGAAGAAGGCGACATCGAAAAACTCGAAAAACTCGCATACACAATCAAGGATTCAGCTCTTTGCGGTTTGGGACAAACTGCTCCAAACCCTGTAATTTCAACTATAAGATATTTCAGGGACGAGTATGAAGCCCATATAAAGGACAAGAAGTGTCCGGCAGGAGTTTGCAAGAATCTCTTGACTTACCATATAACAGATGCTTGCATAGGCTGCACGAAGTGTGCCAGAAATTGCCCGGTAGACTGCATAAGCGGAGAGGTCAAAAAACTTCATGTTATTGACGCCGACAAGTGCATAAAGTGCGGAGCATGCATGGAAGCTTGTCCTGTAGATGCGATAATCAAGAAATAGAATTCGTCTAAACCCATAAACTAAAAGAGAGGTGTAAATGGTGGAAAAAGTTACTTTAACTATAAATGGTATCAAGGTGCAAGCACCTAAAGACTATACTATTCTTAAAGCAGCCAGAGAGATTGGAGTCCATATTCCGACCCTTTGCTATCTTGAAGGCGTTAATGAAATAGGTGCCTGCAGGGTTTGCGTAGTGGAAGTTGAAAGGGCAAGAGCTCTATTGACTGCATGTACTACTCCGGTTTCAGAAGGAATGGTTGTAAAAACAAATACAAAGCGTGTCAGAGACGCAAGGAAAATGGTTGTTGAGCTGATTCTTGCAAACCACAACAGAGAATGCCTGGTTTGCGATAGAAATGGATCCTGCGAGCTGCAGAAATTGACAGAGGATCTTGGAATCAATGAAGTTTCATATGAAGGAGTCAAAAGAACTCCTACAATTGACAATTTCTCTCCTTCAATCGTAAGGGATACAAGCAAATGCATACTTTGCGGAAGATGTATTGCCACCTGTAAGAACGTACAGGAAATTGGAATTCTCGAATTCACTAACAGAGGCTTCAATACAGAGGTAAGCCCCGCATTTAATTCGAGCATGACTGAAATGCCTTGCATATATTGTGGTCAGTGTGTAAATGCATGTCCAGTTGCGGCACTCAGAGAAAAATCCAACATAGACGATGTTTGGGAAGCTATTGACGATCCCGAGCTTCATGTAATAGTACAATCGGCGCCGGCTGTAAGAGCCGCATTGGGCGAGTGCTTCGACAATCCGATTGGTACAAATGTCACAGGCAAAATGGCAACAGCGCTTCATATGATGGGCTTTGACAAGGTATTTGACACAAACTTTGCAGCCGATCTTACAATACTTGAGGAAGGCACGGAGCTCATAGGAAGAATAACAAATGGTGGAGTTTTGCCAATGATCACTTCATGTTCTCCCGGTTGGATAAACTTTGCTGAACTCAACTATCCTGAACTATTGCCGCATCTTTCAAGTTGCAAGTCGCCGCATCAGATGTTCGGGGCTGTAATGAAGACGCATTATGCGAAAATGAACAACATAGACCCGAAAAAAATATTTGTTGTTTCTGTAATGCCCTGCACTGCAAAAAAATACGAGTGCAAACGTGAAGAAATGGGACGCGACGGATATCTTGATGTTGACACCGTAATAACAACAAGAGAGCTTGGAAAGATGATCAAGCAGGCATCGATAGACTTCAACGGACTTCCGGAAGGGAAATTTGACGAGTATTTCGGTGACTATTCCGGTGCAGCTGTAATATTCGGTGCAACCGGTGGTGTAATGGAAGCGGCATTGAGAACTGTTGCAGATGTTTTGACTGGCGAAGACCTTGAAGCAATTGAATACAAAGCTGTTCGCGGAGAAGAAAGAATCCGTGAAGCAGAAGTTCAAATAGGAGACTTGACTGTCAAGGCAGCTATAACACACAGTGCGGCTGGAGCTAGAAAACTCATGGAAATGATAAAAGCAGGCGAGGCGGATTACCACTTCATAGAAATCATGGGTTGCGACGGCGGTTGTGTAAACGGCGGCGGGCAGCCTCATGTTTCGGCTACAGACAGAGTGGGAATCGACATACGTCTTGAAAGAGCCAATGCCCTGTACAGAGAAGACGAATCCCTGGCTATAAGAAAGTCTCATAAGAATCCTTCGATCACAAGGCTGTATGAAGAATTCCTGGGAGAACCAAATAGCCATACAGCGCATGAAATTCTTCACACACATTATGCAGGCAGAAATAAGTACAATCTCAAGAAATAAGCCATAAAAATGAAGCGGATTCTTCGGAATCCGCTTTCTTTTACGTTTTGTATTTGATTTTAAAAAATGTATAATGAAAATATAATAAAAGGGGGGAATGAGAATGAAGAAAATTTTTTGGGTTCTGATTGTTGTTTTGCTCCTTCTTCAAGGATGTTCGTCAGAAAAACCGATAGAACCCGCGGTAGAGGCTCCCGTTGAAGAGAATGTCGAGCCGATGACCTTAAAGGTTGGAAGCATCAAGGGCCCAAGCGGTGTGGGAATGGTTAAAATAATGGAAGACAACCCCGTTTTGGGGGAAAGCGTTACAAGCGAATATGAGATAGTCGGAAGTCCTGACATACTCGTATCAAAGGTTTTGAAGGATGAAACAGACATTGCGGTTCTGCCTACCAATGTTGCTTCAATGCTCTATAACAAGGGGGTCGACTATCAGCTTATCGGCATAAACACATGGGGAGTCTTGTATCTTGTTGAAAACGGAGAAACTGTATCGTCTTGGGATGATATTAAAGGCAAGACGGTGACTCTCTTCTCCAAAGGATCTTCGCCGGATGTGGTTTTTAGATACCTCATGGCTGAAAACGGACTTACTGAGGAAGATGTGACCATTGAATATATGGCAAGTCATATCGAATTGTCGCAAATGATGATAGCAGGGAAAAAAACTATTGGTCTTTTGCCGGAGCCCATGGTTACAATGGTTCAAATGAAGAACCCGGACCTTGGAGTAGCAATGAACCTTCAAGAATCATGGGAAGAGGCTGCTGGAATGGAATTTCCACAAGGATGTTTGGTTGCAAGAAAAGGCCTTATAGAAGAAAGACCTGAAGTTGTTGAGGCCTTTTTAAACTATTACGATGAATCATGTGATTGGGTTAACAAAAATCTTGAAGAAGCCGGTGTTCTGGTTGAAAAGTATGAAATAGGAATGACTTCTCCAATGGCTCAAAAGGCAATACCAAAGAGCAATATACGCCTAGGAAAATCATACGATGTTAAAGAAACTGTAGAAAAGTACTTGGGAATTCTTTACGAGTTTTCACCACAAGAAATTGGAGGCAAGGTGCCTGATGAGGGATTCTATTACATCAAAAAATAGAAAAATCATATGGTTTTCGATTGCCTGTTTATTAGGAATATGGCAGATGATTTCCGGACTGATAAGTTCGGAAATCATTTTTCCATCTCCTTTTAGCGTGTTCAAGGGCATTGGATTCATCGTCCGGGAGGACTACTTCTGGATATCGGTTTTGAGCACGGTAAAAAGAGGCCTTTTAGGTATATTGATTTCTGTGATTGCAGGGTGCGCCCTGGGTGTTTTTGCAGGACTTAAAAAAAGAGTCAGGGTTTTTCTGCGTCCGTATGTGTCGCTAATCAGAACAACCCCGGTGGTTGTACTTATACTGATTGCGCTGATTTGGATGTCATCTGACTTTGTTCCTGTCTTCATAAGCTTCTTGATTGCATTTCCTATAATATACACCAACACGGTTCAGGGAATCATTCACGTTGACAAAAGCCTTGTCGATATGGCGAAAGTGTATGGGGTAGGAAATAGCAGGATACTCAGGGAAATATACTTGCCATCAATAAGTTCTTATCTTACGGCTGGAGTTTCAACTGCTATGGGAATAGGATGGAAAGCTGTAATTGCGGCCGAAATACTTAGCCAGCCCAAATATTCCATAGGGACAAGATTGATTGAAGCGAAGATATATCTTGAAATAGACCGTGTATTTGCTTGGGCATTGGTGGCTGTGGCCTTAAGTTTCATCTTTGACAACCTCGTGAGAATAGTGGAGAAAAGGACAATGAAATGGAAAACAATGGATTGACATACAAAATAGAAGGACTTGGACTTAGATACGACAGCCTGATTCTATATAAGGATTTCGAAATAAAAATAAAAAAAGGAAGCATCGTTTCAATGCTTGGGCCATCGGGCTGCGGAAAGACAACTCTCCTGAATGTAATGGGAAATATAGCTAAGCCCGATGAAATCAAAGTGAACGATTTTAAAACTCTTTCCAAATCTTTTATTTTTCAAGAGCACAGATTGCTTCCCTGGAAAACCGTATATGACAACGTTGCATTCGTGATAAAGAAAAGAATTGATGAAAAGCAAATGCAAGAGCTTGTGAATGAATATTTGAGACAGGTTGAGCTGCTTGAATTCAAAGACTACTATCCTGGAGAGCTCAGCGGAGGGATGAAGCAAAGGGTTGCAATTGCGCGTGCTTTTGTATATCCTTCAGATGTGCTTGTAATGGATGAGCCCTTCAAGGGGCTTGACGTAAGAACAAAACGTGTTGTCATGGAAACGTTTATCAAAGCTTGGGAAAAAGACAAGCGAACCGTGGTTTTCGTAACCCACGATGTGGAAGAGGCTTTGCGCCTAGGAGATGAAATACACATACTCGACGGACCTCCGGTTAAAGTGGTTGAAAAGGTTTGCACAAAAGGGGTTTTCAGAGATATGAGGACCGAAACTTTGGAATTCAGAAATTTGCGCAACAGATTGAAATGCTTGTTGGACGGTGTATGCGAAGTATTAGATGGAACAGGAGAGAATGATGAGGAATAGTCATATTTATGATGAGATAGAAAAAATCGTATCAGCCGATAGAATTCTTGTAGGCGAACCCATGAAAAAACATACGGCATTTAAAATAGGAGGACCTGCGGATTTGATGGTCTTGCCTGAAAGCATTGACGAAATAGAAAAAATAATAACGTTGATGCACAGACTCGATGTCGAGTGCTTCATAATGGGCAACGGAAGCAATCTTCTTGTTTCGGATAAAGGCATAAGGGGAGTTGTAGTTAAAATTGGAGACCAGTTCAGCAAGGCCGAGGTTGAAAGGCGACAGATTCGAGCCCAGGCTGGAGTTTTGCTGTCGACACTGGCCAAATTTGCGGCAAAAAATTCGCTTGCGGGAATCGAGTTTGCAGGTGGAATTCCGGGAACATTGGGTGGGGCTGTAGCGATGAACGCTGGCGCTTACGGGGGCGAAATTAAAGACGTAGTTGAAGAAGTGACACTCATAGATGGAAATGGCAAAATCATAATTATGGATAAAGATTCAATGGAATTTGGATACAGACACAGTATAGTTCAGAGCCGGAATCTTATCGTTCTTGAAGCTCTAATGGTTCTCGAGAAGGGGGAACCATTAGAGATAATGGAAAAGATGAACGGATTGAACCAACGCAGGAGTGATAAGCAGCCGCTGACCATACCGAGCGCTGGAAGCACCTTCAGACGACCTGAAGGTTATTATGCAGGCAAACTCATACAGGATGCCGGACTCAAGGGTTTAAGGCACGGAGATGCAATGGTTTCGGACAAGCATTCGGGTTTCATAGTAAATACAGGGAATGCAACGGCGGAAGATGTTCTTGCATTGATAAAAACCGTAAGAAAGGTCGTATTGGACAAATTCGGGGTTGTGCTTGAAACGGAGGTCAAATTCATTGGAGAGCAATAGGTTTTGGAGAGTTGATGCCGATTACCACACACATACTCTATACAGCCATGGAAAAGGAACGATTGATGACAACATAAATGCCGCAAGAGACAAAGGGATAAAAATCCTTGGCATTTCCGATCATGGCCCGGGACACAAGGGTTTCGGAATAAAAAGGAATGATATCTTCAAAATGCGCCAAGAGGTCGATATGTTAAACAAGGCTTATAAGGACATTGAGGTGAAACTGGGTCTTGAAGCAAATATTTCGATGACCGACGGGTCCTTGGATGTTGATTCTGAAGTCGTCCAGTCGCTCGATTATCTCATGGCAGGCTACCATTTTGGAACAGTGGACAGGCCGATTCTGACTTCGGCCAAAATACATTTTTACAATTACTTAAGCGAACACAGCAATTCTATAGAGCGCAGAGTCAGGTTAATAAACACAAAAGCATTCATAAGAGCCATGGAACATTACGATCTGCTTGCGGTTACACATCCGGGAGCAAAGGGACCCCTTTTCATGGATGAGGTCATCAAGGCTGCCATAGACAGCGATGTGCTTCTTGAAATAAACAACAAACACGGACACCTGAGTACTGACGAGATAATCCTTGCTGGAAATATGGGGGCGAATTTCATAGTTGGGAGCGATGCGCACAGACCTGAAGATGTTGGAATGGTTTCAAGTGCAATAGACAGAATAGAGGAATCAGGCATAGAGAAAGAACGCATATACAACATGACTTATTTTGGCAAGGAGGATTTGTAAAATGAAGCTGGTCATAATAACAGGAATGTCAGGAGCGGGCAAGAGCAATGCAGCAAACTTTCTTGAGGACATAGGGTTTTACTGTGTTGACAACATGCCTCCGGTTCTAATGAATAAATTCATAGATGTGCTTGTAGAGAACAAAGAAGTAAGCAAGGCTGCAATAATAACCGACATAAGGGGTGGAAGCTTTTTTGATGACCTTTTCGAGAACATGGAAGAATTGAAGAGGAGAGGCATAAACTACGAAATAGTTTTTCTTGAAGCGTCAAACGAGGAACTGATAAGGCGTTTCAAACAGACCAGACGAATGCATCCCCTAAGTCAGGACGGAAGTCTTGAAGAAGGAATAGAAAAAGAAAAGGCAAGGCTCGGAAAGCTGAGGGAAAAAGCGAATCACATAATTGACACGACAGACATGATCCCTTCGCAGTTCAAGGAGATACTTCAGTCTCTTTACATAAAAGGTGAAAAAAGCAGCAATATTACAGTCAATATAATATCTTTCGGATATAAAAACGGAATACCTCTAGACTCGGATCTGGTTTTTGATGTGAGGTTTCTTCCCAATCCCCATTACATAGAGGACCTTAGGGAATATACCGGAAACGATGAAAGCGTAAGAAATTATGTGATGCAGTGGACTGAAAGCAAGGAATTCATGGAGAGGCTAAAGTCCATGATAGATTTCCTGATGCCGTATTATATACGCGAGGGCAAGTATCGCCTTATAGTTGCCGTAGGCTGCACAGGCGGGAAACACAGGTCGGTTACGGTTGCAAACGAGTTGTACGAATATATGAAGGGGAAAGGTGATAAGGTAGTTGTGAAACATCGGGATATTTCCCGCTGAATAATCAAAACAACCATCAAACTTCGAAATTGACAGTTTGTAACGAAGCTGCCGGAATACCGGCGGCTTCAACATTTTTTTTGCAAAATGCAATATCCGAAAACCGCCATCAAAAAATTTGCTTTATAATATATAATGTTAACAAATGACTGAAAGTGGATACTGAATTTACTGACGGAATCGATTGTTTTTTCGAATCAAAAGGAATTGGCGGCCATAACGCTCGTATGCAATCTTGTGCATGTGGAATATGGAAACCTCAAAGGAGGAGCAATGTATTATACAATATTTAAAACATGGCTTTGCGATATGATTTTTGTCGGCGACAAGCAGGGCATAAGCAAGCTGCATTTGCTAAATGGGAAAGGAAATGAGAATTTTAGGATATCCGAAGACTGGATCGAAAACAGGAGTTGTTTCGAGGATCAAATCAGACAGGTTGAAGAGTATCTCAAAGGAAACAGGAAAACGTTCAATATGAAACTGAATCCGGAAGGTAGCGAGTTTCAAAAAAAGGTTTGGAGAGAGCTTTGCAAAATTCCTTACGGTGAAACCGCAAAATACAAGGAAATAGCAGCTTTGATCGGCAACAGCAATGCCTCGAGGGCTGTGGGGGCCGCAAACGGGAAAAACCCGATTCCAATAATAATTCCTTGCCACAGAGTTGTAGGATCTGATGGAAAATTGACCGGCTATGCTTTTGGACTTGGCATTAAACAAAAGCTTATTTCTCTTGAAAAGGGAGATTTTGAAAGAGTGGATACTATATGAAGAGTTTCAACAAAAGCCATTTAATTATTCCTTCATTTGAATCTATTGGAATTCCATAAAGCAAGCGATATATATGTTCAAGTTTTACGGTCATTGCATTGCTGTTTTCACGTTTGTTTTCCATTTGCCAAAGAAGGATTTTAGCCATAAATATTGAAATAAACATATAGAGAAAAATTCGGGGAAGTGGAGCAATGAAAAAGATAGTAAGCGCAGGAGGAATCGTCAGTTTTCACAACACAATACTTATGCTCAAAAAATTCAACGGCGATTGGGTTCTCCCCAAAGGAAAAGCCGAAGAGGGGGAAACCCTTGAGCAGACAGCGCTGAGAGAAGTTTTCGAGGAGACCGGCGTTAGAGCGGAAATAAAGAATTATCTGGGGAAAATAGAATACAAATACAAAAACTCTTGGAATGAGAGTCTTTTTGCGCAAAAGACCGTACACTGGTTTTTAATGGCGACAAAAAGCATGGCATGCACGCCACTCAGGAACGAGGGATTCATAGAAGCCCGTTTCGTACATGTTGACAGGGTTCTTGAGTTGATAAAATATGAAGACGAAAAGGAAATAATAGTAAAAGCAATGGAGCATCTTGCATCCCCCGAAAATTGATTCTCGGGGGTTTTCCATTCAAGACCGTTCTTTTTGGGTTCTATGTTATAATTCTATGTATAACAACTCCTGTGGAGGCGATTAACGTGTCATTTTCATCAAAAACAAAAAAAGAATTGACCCGTGTCGAGCAAACGGACCACGAGTGCATGATGGCGGAACTTTCAGCCATTGTACACATAAGCGGCACAATAAAATTGGCGGGCAAAAATCGCGTAAATATAGAAGTCAATATAAAAAACGCTGCTATTGCAAGGCATATATTCAGCCTTTTCAAGGTTGCGTGCGGAATTCATACAGACATAAGGATGAACAAAAACACAAAGCTCAAGAAAGCGAACATATATACAATAGCCATTGAAAAAGAAGAAGGAGCCAATGAAGTGCTTGAAGCGTTGGGCATAATACGCAAGACAAACGAAGGATTTTCAATAAACAATTCCGTACCGGATGAATTGATTGAAAAAGAAAAATGCAAGAGAGCTTATCTGAGGGGGACATTCATCGGAGGAGGTTCACTTAGCGATCCGGAACGGTCATATCATTTAGAACTTGTGGCGCACAACATTGAGTACGGGGAAGCCTTGATGAAAATCATGAGGGCATATGAACTTTTCCCCAAGTTGATTGAAAGAAAAGGCAGCCAGGTTGTGTACATTAAAGAAGGCGATCAGATAATTGATTTCCTTAATGTCATTGGAGCCCATCAGACACTTCTCGATTTTGAGAATGTACGAATAATGAAGCAGATGAGAAACAACATAAACAGGATAGTGAATTGCGAAACCGCAAATCTTACAAAAACTGCCGACGCGGCATACAGGCAGATAAAGAACATATTGTTTATAGACGAAGAAAGAGGTCTTGATTTTCTGTCTGAAAATCTCAAGGAAATCGCTTTGGCAAGAATAGCCCATAGAGAGGCGAGCCTCCAGGAATTGGGACAATTGCTCGATACACCCATAGGAAAATCGGGTGTCAACCACAGATTCAAGAAAATCAGGGAAATAGCCATGGAAATCAAAGAAAAAAAGGATGAATCAAAATGATGAAGAAAAAAGGTTTCGCCCATTTGCATGTTCATACCGAATACAGCCTTCTTGACGGCTATGCCAGGATAAATGAAATTTTCAAGGAAGTAAAAAGCCTTGGGATGGAAGCTGTGGCCATAACAGATCATGGATCTATGTTCGGAGTTGTGGATTTTTACAAGAAAGCCTTGAAGGAAGGCATAAAACCCATAATTGGCTGCGAGGTGTATACGGCCCCCAGGACAATGAAAGACAGGGATTCATCAAAGGACAAGAATGCCGGTCACCTTGTTCTTCTTGCTGAAAACAATGAAGGATACAAAAATCTCATAAAGCTTGTATCGAAGGCATATATCGAAGGTTTCTACTATAAGCCGAGAATAGACTACGAGCTTCTAAAAGAGCATACGGAAGGTATTATAGCCCTTTCGGCCTGCCTTGCAGGAGACGTTCAGCGCCTCATAATGGAGCGCAATCCGGAAAAGGCAAGGGAAAAGGCGCGTTGCTTAAGCGAAATGTTTGGAAAGGACAATTTTTATCTTGAGCTCCAAGACCACGGCATACCAGAACAGAAGCTTGTCAATCAAGAACTTGTTAAGATGAGCAAAGAACTCGAAATTCCATTGGTGGCTACAAACGACGTTCACTATATCCGCAAAGAAGACAGCCGCGCACACGACATACTCTTGTGCATACAGACAGGAAAGATACTGAGCGACACCGAAAGGATGAAATTTCCGACAGACGAGTTTTATCTCAAGTCACGGGAAGAAATGGCCGAGCTTTTCGATTATGCTCCTCAAGCGCTTGAAAATACTGTTGAAATAGCCGAAAGGTGCAACGTAACCTTCGACTTTGACCAAATATATCTTCCTGAGTTTGATGTTCCTGAGGAAACTGCGAACAATGAATATCTTAGAAAGCTTTGCCTCAAAGGATTGAGCGAAAGATACGGCGAAGTCACAGAAGAGCTTCTTGAGCGTTTCGAGTACGAAATAGGGGTAATAGAGGAAATGGGCTATGTGGATTATTTCCTCATCGTATGGGACTTCATACGATTTGCAAAGGAAAGTGGAATTGTTGTGGGACCCGGCAGGGGAAGTTGCGGGGGCAGCATAGTCGCATATGTGCTCAAAATAACCGATGTAGACCCTATAAGATACAATCTCATATTCGAGAGATTTCTTAATCCCGAACGCATAACCATGCCCGACATAGATATTGATTTTGAAGACGACAGAAGGCAGGAAGTCATAGAATACGTAGTCGAAAAGTACGGCAAGGAAAAAGTAGCTCAAATAATAACATTTGGAACAATGGCGGCAAGGGCTGCCATACGCGATGTTGGAAGGGTTCTGGATGTCCCGTACGGAGATGTGGACCGGATAGCCAAACTTGTCCCGACCGACCTCGGAATAACGATAGGCAAGGCTCTTGAAATAAGCTCAGAATTCAAATCCCTTTACGATTCGGACCAAAACTCAAAATATCTAATTGACAATGCGTTGAAACTTGAGGGAATGCCTCGCCATGCTTCCACACATGCTGCGGGCGTTGTCATTTCAAAAGATGCCGTAGACGAATATGTGCCTCTTTATCTTCATGACGACAGTGTTGTGACACAGTTCACAATGGGTCTTTTGGAGGAACTGGGACTCCTGAAAATGGATTTTCTGGGCCTTCGTAACTTGAGTGTGATAAAAAACGCATTGAAATTCATAGAAATCAACCAATGCAAAAAAATAGACCTGACTGCCATAACCTTCGACGACGCTGAAGTTTTCGGCATGATAAGCAAAGGAGACACATTGGGCGTATTCCAATTGGAAAGTGCCGGAATGCGTCAATTCATGAAGGAACTCAAACCGGAAAGTTTTGAGGACATCATAGCGGGAATCTCCCTCTTCAGACCGGGCCCTATGGATTCAATACCGGTATACATCAAGAACAAAAACAATCCAAAAGAGATAAAATATGTCCATGAAAGCCTAAGGGGCATTCTTGATGTGACATATGGATGTCTTGTTTACCAGGAGCAGGTAATGCAGGTGGTGAGAGAACTGGGCGGCTACAGTTACGGCCGGAGCGACCTCGTGCGCAGGGCGATGAGCAAGAAAAAGATGGATGTTATGCAAAAGGAGAGACAGTACTTCATTCATGGGAAAAACGGCGATAATGGAACCATCGAAATAGAGGGCTGCATGCGCAAGGGAGTTCCGGAAGAAGCTGCAAACAAGATATTCGACGATATGATCGATTTTGCTAAATATGCATTCAACAAAAGCCACGCCGCGGCATATGCGATACTTGCCTACCAGACGGCATATTTGAAAAGATACTATCCGGTTGAATTCATGGCGGCTCTGTTGACAAGCGTTACAGGGAACTCGGCAAAGGTGGCTCAATATATTCAGGACTGCAAGAGGATGGGAATAAATGTTTTGCCTCCCGACATAAATACCAGCTACAAGCATTTTACGGTCAACGGAGGAAACATAAACTTCGGACTTCTGGCCATCAAGAATGTGGGCAAAGGCATAATTGCTTCTACAATAAAAGAAAGAAAATCTTCGCCTTACAAGAGTTTCATAGATTTCTGCGAGCGTGTGGAAACTTCCGAACTGAACAAGCGTGCTGTGGAAAGCATGATAAAGTCGGGCGTTTTCGACAGCCTTAAAATAAACAGATCCCAGCTGTTGGGATGTTTCGAGAAAGTCATAGAGGGAATACAGAGAGATAAGAGAAGAAATGTAAAGGGGCAGGTTTCGCTTTTCGACATGGGATCAGACGACACCATCGAAGCGCTCAGGTATGATAAAATACCCGAAAGGGAAGAGTTCCCGATGAAGACGCGGTTGACCTTCGAGAAGGAAATGCTTGGAGTATATATAAGCGGACATCCGCTTGGAGAATACGAAGAATTGATCAAAAAAGGGAAATTCATATCATCCTCCGACATGAAAGAGCCGCAGGAGGTGGGCGTGCATTCAAAAGTAAAGGACAATGATCTCATATATGCCGCGGGAGTAATAACCGCCGTTCAGAAGAAATTTACAAGAAACAACAATCGAATGGCCTTCCTTCAGGTAGAGGATTTATACAGCAGCTTCGAGGTGATAGTATTCCCGAATGTGTTCGAAAAATGCATTTCATGTGTCGAAGAAGACAAAATAATAATAGTCTATGGAAAAATAAGCTTCAAGGAAGACGAAGAGCCTAAAATACTTGCTGAGAATATTTGCGAGCTTAATTTGGAAAACATAAAAAATGTAGGAAAAATGAGTAGGCGTTCGTATAAAAAGTCATACGGATACCATAAGAAAAACGATGTTTTAAGAGAAAGGCCGCCTCAAAAGGAAGGCAGGCTTTATATAAAGATAAAACATTACGACAAAATGATTTTGTCGTCAATAAAAAGAATACTTTCAAATCACCGGGGAAAGACATCGGTTTACATCTATGTAGAGGACCAGAACAAGGCATTCGAAGCCAGTGACGAGCTTCGAGTTTCACCTGACGAAGGTCTCATGAAAACATTGAAGACCAAACTCGGAGAAGAAAGCGTAAAGCTTGTTTGAAAAAATCGTGAAAAACAATGATTGTAGAGGTGTTGAAAAATGATTAGAAAAATTGGACTGTTTACAAGCGGGGGCGATGCTCCTGGAATGAATTCGGCAATACGCGCGATAGTGCGTTACGGAAAGCACATGGGAATTGAAATAGTGGGAATAAAAAGAGGCTATTCGGGTCTGATAGAAGGAGACATGAGCGACATGGACCTCTCTTCGGTGGGCGACATAATACACCGCGGAGGCACTGTCATAAAAACCGCCAGGAGTGAAGAGTTCAAGACGGAAGCGGGCTTTAAAAAAGCCCTTGAAATAATAAAAATTTTCGACCTTGACGCGCTTGTGGCAATAGGTGGAGACGGAACATACAAGGGGCTCCAAAAGCTGTCCGAAAAAGGTATTCCGGTAATAGGTATTCCCGGAACCATAGACAACGATTTCGGATATACGGATGTAACCATAGGTTTCGACACGGCTGTGAACACAGTAGTGGACGCAATATCGAATCTTAGGGATACATCGGTTTCACACGGACGGATAAATATAGTGGAAGTCATGGGAAGGCATTGCGGCGACATAGCTCTTCATGCAGGATTGGCGGGTGGAGCCGAAAATGTTGTAATTCCGGAGATATATTACGACACTGACGACATATGCAGAAAAATCATCGAGGGAAGAAACCGCGGGAAAATACACAGCCTGATAATAGTTGCCGAAGGAGTCGGCAAACCTTATGATCTTGCAGAAGAAATAAAAGAAAAGACGGGATACGATACCAGAGTATCCATTCTCGGATATTTGCAGCGCGGAGGTTCCCCTTCTGCATTTGACAGAATATTGGCGGCAAGGCTTGGGGCAAGAGCCATAGACCTTCTTGTTGGAGGCAATTACGGAAGAGCTGTTGGAATAAAAAACAGTCAAGTGATTGATGTTCCGATTAAAAATGTTTTTGAATATGAAAAAACAACAAACGAGGATTTTTACCGCCTGATTGGAATTTTATCAAGATAAAGGGAGGCGAAATTCATGAGAAGAACAAAAATCGTCTGTACGATAGGTCCAGCCAGCGAGGAAAAAGAAATTTTCACCGAACTTGTGAAATCGGGTCTAAATGTCGCCCGACTGAACTTTTCGCACGGAAATCATGAAGAACATAAAAAGCGTATAGAAATGATAAAGGAAGTCCGAATGGAAATGGATATTCCAATAGCAATAATGCTTGACACAAAGGGTCCTGAAATAAGGACTGGTCTTTTTGAAAATGGATTTGCGGAGCTAAAGACAGGCGGACTTTTTGAAATTACAGTCAAAGATATAATCGGCAATGACAACATATCTTCGGTTTCCTATGCAGGCCTTCCGGGAGATGTTTCAACAGGCTCGAAGATACTGATTGATGACGGGCTCATAGAGCTTGAAGTGGAAAAGATAAAAGACTCCGAAAGTGTGATTTGCAGGGTTTTAAACGGAGGCACGGTAAAGAACCGAAAAAGCATAAACATACCAGATGTGCAAATAAACCTTCCTGCACTTACAGAAAAAGATATTGCGGACATAATGTTTGGAATAGAAAACGACATAGACTTCATTGCGGCTTCATTCATCAGAAAGGCGGACGATGTAAAGGCAATACTCAAGGTTCTGGAAGACAACGGAGCAGGAGACATAAATATAATATCAAAGATAGAAAACAGGCAGGGAGTCGACAATATCGACGAGATAATAGAGGCTTCAAAGGGTGTAATGGTGGCTCGCGGCGATCTGGGTGTGGAGATCCCTACAGAAGAAGTGCCGATGGTTCAAAAGATGATCATAAGAAAGTGCAACCTTCAGAGCAAGCCAGTGATAACCGCGACCCAGATGCTGGATTCCATGATAAGGAATCCGAGACCTACAAGGGCTGAAGCCACAGACATAGCAAATGCAATACTTGACGGCACAGACGCCATAATGCTATCGGGGGAAACTGCAGCAGGCAAATATCCTTTGGAGTCTGTTAGGACAATGGCAAACATAGCAAGGATAACTGAGGAATCGATCAACTACAGGAAAGTTTTATTAGAAAGAAGCAGGCTTATAGCCGAAAGCATAACTTATGCAGTAAGCCATGCGACATGCAGCACGGCTTTGGACCTTGACGCAACAGCGATAATAACGACCACCGCAAGCGGATACACTCCGCGCATGGTTTCAAAATTCAGACCGAAAGCACCGATAATTGCGGCAACAAGTTCTGAAAAAGTGCGCAGAAGAATGGCTCTTCTTTGGGGAGTATACTCGGTATCAATCGGTGAAGGCAGATCGACGGACGAAATATTTAAAAAAGCGGTCAAAAAGTCAAAAGAGGCAGGTTATGTAAAGGACGGAGAACTTATAATAATCACAGCAGGCGTCCCGGTAGGAGTTGCAGGTTCAACAAACCTAATGAAGGTTCACATAGTAGGAGAAATACTGATAAAGGGAACAGGAATTGGAAAGAAACATGTTACAGGAAACATCTTTGTGGCTGGCGATTCCGGAGATATCGATGAATTCAAGCCTGGCGATATTTTAGTTTGCGAGAGTACTGACAAAGAAATGATGACTGCAGTAGAGAAAGCTTCCGGATTAATAGTTGAGGAAGGCGGATACACATCACATGCCGCGATAGTGGGGCTTAGCCTTGGAATTCCGGTGATAGTGGGAGCCAGAGGCGCCGTTGAAAAACTTCGTACCGGACAGACCGTTACAATAGATTGTATAAGGGGACTTGTATACAATGGCAAAACAAGGGTGATATAGGAGGAATAATTGGAAACTACAGTTAAAATCAGGGCAAGATATGATGAAACGGATCAAATGGGTGTTATTTACCATGCCAATTATTATAAATGGTTCAACATAGGACGCACTGAATTTCTCAGGGATTTGGGTTGCGATTATAGAAAACTTGAAAGTTCCGGAATAATATTCCCGGTTCTCGAATCTGGATGCAAGCATTTTTATCCGGCATATTATGACGACGAGATAATCATAAATGTCTCCCTTGCCGAGTTCAAAGGCGTTAGAATGCGGATTTCATATGAAATAATCAATGAAGCAAATGGCAAAAAACTTGCTGAAGGGCACACTGTTCACGGGATAGTGGATGGAGACCTTAAGCCTGTTCGCGTCAACAGAACTGAAAATGAATGCTTGAAAATACTCATCGAGGCAATGAAGGAGGAAAAAAATGCTTAAAAGAATTTTGGGTAGAACGGGTTTGGAAGTTTCTGTCATAGGGTTTGGAGGAATTCCCATTCAGAGGATTTCAAGGGAAGAGTCGGAAAAGTTGATAGTTGAGGCATATGAAAACGGAATCAACTTCATAGACACAGCCAGAGGCTATTCGGTAAGCGAGGACTATATTGGAACAGCTCTCCAAAACAACAATCTCAGGAGCATGGTGATTTTGGCAACGAAATCACCTGCCAAAGACTACATGACAATGAAAAGTGAAGTGGAGACAAGCCTTGAGATGCTTAGAACTAATTACATTGATCTTTATCAATTTCATAATGTCAGAAATATTGAGCAGCTTGAGACCATAATGGGAGAGGATGGAGCATACAAGGCGCTTGAGGAAGCAAAAGAAAATGGAAAGATAGGACATATCGGGATAACCTGCCACAGCGCGGATGTTTTGATGGAAGCTTTGAAAATGGATGAATTTGAAACGATACAATTCCCCTACAATTATATAGAGAACCAGGGAGAACCGGTATTTGAACAGGCCGCCAAGCAAAATGTAGGAATCATATGCATGAAGCCGATAGCGGGAGGGGCGATTGAAAAAGGAGAATTGTCAATTCAATATATATTGGATAATCAAAATATTACGGTTGCGATACCGGGAATGGACTGCATTGACCAAGTTGCAAGGAATGCAGCGGTGGGGAATGACTTGCAACCCATCACAGCCGAAGGACTCGAGATTCTTGAAAGCATAAAAAAAGAATTGGGCGACCACTTCTGCAGGCGTTGCGGATATTGTCTCCCATGTCCGCAAGGGATTGACATACCGACGCTTTTCAGTTTCGAGGGCTATTATTTGCGTTACAACATGTCGGAATGGCCGCAGGGCCGCTATGACAACCTTCAGAAACATGCATCGGACTGCATAGAGTGCGGACTTTGCGAATCGAAATGTCCCTACAACCTGCCCATACGCGACATGCTGAAGCATGTTAAGGAGACTTTCGGACAATAGAAGTGCTTTTGCTTTGAGTCCATATTAATCGTTATAGATAATCGGTTCTATAATATATGGTGTTGGTGAGAAATCACTAGCACCATTTTTATGCAATAAAAGAGACAAATGGCAAGCACTCTGCTAAACTGAAATCGACTAAAACCACAGTGAAGGGAGTGAACC
>Ga0102938_10001267_pt1 | contig 19061 bp, 14 predicted proteins | sample SalPonR2_B_D2_MG_FD_84516 | JGI IMG/M metagenome (GOLD analysis project Ga0102938, IMG submission 84516) | Salt pond soil microbial communities from South San Francisco under conditions of wetland restoration - Salt Pond MetaG R2_B_D2_MG | ecosystem: Environmental > Aquatic > Marine >...
CCAGGCCCGGATGTCAGCAGAGGGCATTCCACAAATAGCCGTGGTAATGGGTTCCTGTACTGCGGGTGGGGCATATGTGCCGGCCATGAGTGATGAAACCATTATTGTGCGCGAACAGGGCACCATTTTTATTGGTGGGCCGCCTTTGGTTAAGGCAGCTACCGGCGAGGAGGTTACAGACGAGGAACTTGGCGGTGCCGAGGTGCATACCAAAATATCAGGCGTAGCCGATCATCTGGCTGAGAACGATGAGCATGCGCTTGAAATCTGTCGCGATATTTTTCAGACTTTACCCAAACCCAATAAACAGGAACTGGATATTACAGCGAGCCGTGAACCCAAATACCCGGTTGAAGAAATTTATGGTGTGGCCCCGCTTGATGGACATAAACCACTTGATGTGAAAGAGCTCATTGCCCGTTTGGTCGATGCCAGTGAATTTCACGAATTTAAACCTGAATATGCCAAAACCATTGTCACCGGATTCGCCCGCATCGAAGGCTACCCGGTAGGCATCATTGCCAGTAACGGAGTTATTTATGCCGAAACATCACGAAAAGCAGCGCATTTTATTGAAATGTGCGAGTTCAGAAAAGTACCCATTGTTTTTCTACAAAACATTACCGGTTTTATTGTCGGCAAAAAATACGAGCATGAGGGTATTGCGCGCGATGGAGCCAAATTAATTCATTTGGTGGCCAATGCCAGCGTGCCGAAATTTACAATAATAACCGGTGGCTCTTCCGGTGCCGGAAACTATGCCATGGCAGGCCGCGCATACGATCCCCATTTTCTCTGGATGTGGCCCAATGCGCGTATTGGTGTTATGGGCGGCGATCAGGCTGCTGGAGTATTGACATCCATTCGGGAAGCCGCATTAAAGAAAAAGGGGCATAAGATTGATCAAAAAGAGCATGAACAAATCAGAAAAGAGATTTTAGCACGTTACCGTTACGAGAGCTCAGCTTTATACAGCACTTCCCGTATTTGGGACGATGGCATCATCGATCCGGCGCGCACGCGACAGTACCTGGCAGCGGGAGTTGCCGTTTCACGTAACAAAAAATGGGAAAAACCGCAGCACGGAATCTTTAGAATGTAATACTATGGAATATCAAACCATTAAAATAAACGAGTATAAGCATTATACCGAAGTGCGACTGAACAGACCGGAGGTCCGTAATGCCATGAATGGGCAGATGCTCGATGAATTAATTTATTTTTTTAAAGAAATGCATCGTCAGCCCAAATCATCTTTAATGCTGCTCAGGGGAGAAGGAGAAGTGTTTAGCGCAGGTGCCGACTTAAAATGGATGGCGCGTGCAGTGGATTTCGATGTGGAAGAAAATGTGGAAGACAGCCGTAAATTATATCAGTGTTTTGATTTATTGAATCGCCTTCCGGTAACAACTATTGCCTGGCTCAACGGGCCGGCAGTAGGTGGTGCAATTGGATTGGCTTCAGCATCAGATTTTGTTTGGGTAGCGCCGCAGGTAACCATTCGCTTCAGTGAGGTTAAACTGGGGTTAGTCCCGGCCACGGTTGCGCCATTTGTGCTCAACCGCATTGGCCGCATTAAGGCACGCCAGTGGATGCTTACATCTCAAAAAGTTGAAGTTGATGAAATGCTGAAAGCCGGATTTGCCGATGAGCAAGTTACTGGAGAGCAACTGCCTGATAGACTTCAATATATCATTGAATCAATTAAAGGAAACGATTTGTATGCCACCCGTATGACCCGTGAGCTAATTGAAAACCTCTCAAAAAAGCATCACAACGAAAGCGAGGAGGTTTATACGGCCCGCATTATTGCAGAAGCCCGTACTTCTGATAGTGCGCAGCAGCGAATACGACGGTTTTTGTCATCGAAAAATCTTTCATCATGATCAGGAAATTACTCATAGCCAACAGGGGAGAAATCGCCAGACGCATCATGCGCACTGCGCATGATATGGGTCTGGAGACTGTTGCACTCTATACATTGGCAGAAAAAGATACCCCCTGGGTGAAAGAAGCTCGTGAAGCCATGATGTTTTCAGATGAAAGTCTCTCCGGCTCCTGGCTCAATGCCGATGCCATTGTAGAAATGGCCTTGCAATCGGGAGCTGATGCCATTCATCCCGGTTATGGTTTTTTATCGGAAAGTGCACAATTTGCAAAGAAAGTCGAGGAGTCCGGTCTTGTATTTGTCGGACCCACGAGTACCGCTATCGATGCTATGGGCAATAAGCTTAATGCAGCTAAAATAGCACGCGAAGCTGGTGTGCCCGTTCAGGATCAATATCGTGGTAAAGTTGATGAGTTAAGAGATTTGCAGCATAAGCTGGAGTACCCTGTTTTAATTAAAGCCGCTGCCGGGGGTGGAGGAAAGGGAATGAAAAAGGTTGTGGAGCCTGAAGCCTTCCAATCGGCACTGGAGCAAACTGCGCGCGAGGCACAAGCCTATTTTGGCAATCCGGAAGTGTATGTAGAGCGTTTGCTAACCCAGGCAAGACACATCGAAGTGCAGATAATAGGTGATGGCAAAGGTAACGTGATTCATTTGGGTGAGCGTGATTGTACTTTGCAACGCCGACATCAAAAAGTTATTGAAGAATCGCCGGCCGTTTGTCTGTCGGAGGCACAAAGGAAAGCAGTTACAGGTTATGCTGTGCAGCTTGGTCAGCAAATGAAGTATCGCAGTGCAGGAACTGTAGAATTTATGCTCGACAATTCGGGAAAGTTCTGGTTTTTGGAAATGAATACCCGCATACAGGTAGAGCATCCGGTTACAGAGATGGTTACAGGAACCGATATTGTGAAAATGCAACTCCAAATAGCCGATGACCATGCCTTAAGGCTGAAACAGAAAGATATCAAATTTGACGGTCACGCCATTGAAGCCCGCTTGTATGCTGAAAATCCTGCGAAGGGGTTTTTACCTGCCGCAGGGCCCGTCCATAAGTTAGCCTTTCCCACTTATGATTGGTTGCGCGTGGATGCTGCTATTGACGGCTCAGGTATGGCGAGTGCCGATTATGATCCCATGCTGGCAAAGGTTATTGTTAAGGCAAAAAACCGGGCTGAAGCCATCAGAAGACTGAAAATAGTGAGCGAGCAAACACAGCTAGCCGGGGTGGAGAATAATTTGCATTACCTCAAAACTGTAATCTCTGCTCCATTTTTTGAGCAAAATAAATTTCATACGCAATATTTAGAAGAAACATATACATACGTACACGATCAGCAGCCTGCTTTCGATGTTATAGCGGCCTTTGTAATGATCGCTTTACGGCCGCAAACAAGCTCTGCAGAAAATGCCTGGCAAAAAGGTTATTTCAGGCAGGTTGCCCCCGTATGGAGGTTGAAAGCAGGTACTGAGCATTTTGAGGTGCACCTCAGAAACCTGGCAAATGGTATTGAATTAAGCTACAATAATGAAAATGCAGCGCTGAAAATGGTTGATATCACAGATCAGGCTGTTGTTTTTGAGATGAACCGAATTCGGAAAACCTTTAAGTACCATAAAAGTGAACAAAAGGTGTGGATTTTTACCAATGCACAAACATTCCTTATACAACATTTGTTACCTGAATCGGGCAAAAGCCTATCGGTTCAGCATGGTCAAAGACTTATGAAGCTTGAGGCTCCGATGTACGGCCGAATACTACAGATATTAGCCAATCGCGGACGTGAGATTAAAGCAGGGGAAACCCTTATGGTTTTGGAGGCAATGAAAATGGAAAACCATTTGCAAGCCACCAGCGATGCCATTGTAAAGTCTGTTTTGGTTAAAGAAGGTGAACAGGTTGCCGATGGACAGATATTAATGGAATTTGAATAAAATTTTTCTGATAATGATGATTACACCCTATACGACACAACAACATGAAGATTTGCGACAGGAGGTGCGTAAATTTGCAGAACAAGAGATAAAACCCATTGCAGCTAAATTGGACCAGCAAGCAGAATTTCCTGAAGAACTGGTCCGCAAGATGGGACAGGCCGGATTTTTTGGTCAGTTTTTACCAAAAGCGTATGGCGGACAGGGACTCGACTACCTTTCGCTGGTTTTAACAGTTGAGGAGATTGCCCGTATCGATGGCTCCCAGGCTGCCACAGTAGCATCGCATAATTCACTGGGTATTGGGCCTATTTACTATTTTGGAACGGAGGAGCAAAAACAAAAATGGCTCCCCAATTTGGTTACCGGCGATCATGTATGGGCTTTTGCATTGACCGAAAAAAATGCAGGGTCAGATAGCAGAGGAACAGAAACCAAAGCTGAACTCAAAAATGGTGAGTGGGTTATCAATGGAAGTAAAATTTTTATTACAAACTCTTCCAGTCAAATGATGCTTGGTGCCACTGTGCAGGCAGTTACTGCAGAGAAAGACGGTGAAAAAGAGCTCTCGACCATTATTGTAGACGCCGCGCGCGACGGTTTTCACCGCGAGAAAATAACAGGTAAAATGATGTGGCGCTCTGCAGATACCGGTAAAATGATGTTTGACAATGTAGCTGTTCCTGAAGAAAACCTGCTTGGTGACCGCGGAAAAGGCAGCCACATGATGTTGGAGACGCTTGATTCAGGTCGCTTGACCATAGGTGCGATGGGACTGGGATTGGCCCAGGGAGCATATGAGTTGGCTATGAATTACGCCAATAAGCGAGAGCAGTTCGGTAGACCCATTGCGAAATTTCAGGCCATATCATTCAAATTAGCCGAAATGGCTACAAAGATTGAACTGGCACGCAATACACTTTATAATGCTGTTTGGTTAAAAGATCATGGCAAACCGTTTGGAAAAGAGGCTGCTATGGCAAAATTGTATTGCAGTGAAATAGCCAAAGAGGTTGCCGATGAGGCTTTACAAATTCACGGTGCCTATGGCTTAGTTCAGGATCAGGATATTGAGCGTTTTTATCGCGATCAGCGTATTTTACAAATCGGGGAGGGAACTTCAGAAATATTAAAGCTTGTAATCGGACGACATATTGGATTGTAAAAAATTTTGATGCGTTATGAAGGATACCTCCGGTAAAATAAGTGGTTTTTCAAAGCTCTCCGCAGCTGAAAAGCGACGTACAATAGCTGAACACTGTCTGGGCAATGCCGAAGACTCCGATCAGTTTGAAGCATTTCACTTTGCAGATGAGGCACTTCAACAAAAGTTTGAGCAGTTTAGTGAAAATACACTAACCAATCATGCGTTGCCCTTTGGTGTAATCCCGAATGTGCTGGTTGATGATAAACTTTACCATGTGCCTGCGGTAGTTGAAGAGAGTTCAGTTGTGGCGGCGGCGTCAAAAGCGGCCTCTTTTTGGTACGATCGGGGTGGCTTTAAAACCATTGCACAGGAATCGATTAAAAACGGGCAGGTATATTTTGAGTGGTTTGATGATGTTGAATGGCTTCGAAATAATAAATCAACTTTTTTCGACCAACTCGCTGAGTCCACGGCAGAGTTAACCAACAATATGGAGAAACGGGGTGGAGGTATTCGCAGCTTCCTTCTGGAACAAATGCCCGGAATTTCAAAAAACACTCTGAAGCTTACCGTGGAAGTGAATACAGCCGATTCCATGGGTGCTAATTTTATAAATTCACTGTTGGAGACCATTGCAACAGAAATACCTGTATTTGCACAAAAAAATAATCGCAAAGCGCCGGAAGTGCTTATGGCCATTCTTTCTAATTATACGCCAAAAAATTTTGTGACCATGCAGGTTGCTGCACCGATAGAACAAATGACCTGGAGCAAACTATACTCACCAGAGATATTTGCCAAACGTTTTGTGCAGGCTGTAAATATTGCCAATACCGATGTGAGCCGTGCTGTTACCCATAATAAAGGTATAATGAATGGTTCCGATGCTGTAATTTTAGCTACCGGAAACGACTTTAGAGCTGCAGAAGCTGCCGCACACGCATTCGCTGCGCGTAATGGGAGTTATGCTTCCCTCTCTGAGGCAGTTATTGAGAATGGATATTTTAGCATGAAACTTACGCTGCCCGTAGCATTGGGAACTGTAGGAGGTCTTACAAAGTTGCATCCCACTGCCGCACTTGCCCTCAATATGCTGGGTAATCCCGGTGCCGACGAGCTGATGAAAATAGTAGCATCAGCAGGGCTAGCCAATAATTTTGCAGCTGTGGCTTCACTTGTAACCACCGGTATTCAAAGAGGACACATGAAATTGCACCTCGATAATATTTTAAGTGCAGAGAAAGCTTCGCCCACGCAAATAAAAGCTGCAAAGGTGTGGTTTACTGATAAAACAGTTTCTGTAAGTGCTGTAAGGGAATTCCTTGCGAATAGCCGGTAACTATACAATTAATGTTTATCTTAGATGATATAAAATTTTTTTGTGTATGGCTAATGTATTCAGATCTAACGGAAAATTGATGCTAACGGGGGAATACCTTGCGCTGAGAGGAGCAAAAGCTTTTGCGGTTCCTTTACAATTTGGACAGGAACTTGAAATCGATGCAGTGGAGCACCCTTTGGTGTATTGGCGCACCTTATTTCGCGATAAAATAATATTTCATGCCATTTTCGATACCGACGGTTTCGATGTACTGGAAACAAATGATACCGATAAAGCAGAATGGATCAAGAAAGTATTTAAAGCAATCCGTGAGCAAAAGAAAAATTTTCTGCAAAAATCAGGAGCCGAGGCTACGGCACGTATCGATTTACCTATGAATTACGGCTGGGGTAGCAGCTCTTCTTTTATTACGAACCTGAGTCAATGGGCCGATGTTGATCCGTTTATGGTCAATATGAATGTTGGTGGAGGCTCCGGCTATGATATTGCATGTGCAAGAGCAAATAAACCGATTTTATATAGCAATGAACTAGCCAACCCCAAATTTGATGAGATCGATTATAAACCAGGTTTCGAACGTAATTTATGGTTTGTGTTTCAGGAAAACAAAATGAATACTGCTGAGGCAATTCGCAAAATACGGAGCAAGAAGGTTAATGATAAGGACGTGCGTCGCATTTCTGAAATTTCAGAGCAGTGGGTTAAGTCAAAGGATTTAAATGAGATTATGGAGCTCATGAAAACCCACGAGAATATCATAAGTAGTATATTAGGTATACCAAGCGTGATGAAAAAATATAAGGATTTTAACGGCGCTGTAAAATCACTGGGCGCCTGGGGCGGAGATTTTATGCTGGCTGTAAGCGAAATGGATGGTGCCGACGTTATTTCTTATTTTACAGGGAACCAACGACCAACGATTTTTAACTGGACAGAAATTGTAAAAAACCAATCACCAGAATAACCTGAGGAAGGGTATAGTTATGAATGAGCCAAACAAAAATATTAAACCTTTTGCAATGCAGCCGGATAAACCAGAGCCTGAGGGTAGCGTGGAATGGAGGAGTCCTTCCAATATTGCGCTCATAAAATATTGGGGCAAGCAGGGTAACCAAATTCCCATGAATCCATCACTGAGCATGACCCTGAAATATGCTTTTACCCAAACAGAATTGAAATGGCACCCCAATGATGGAACCACACAAGGTGAATTTGATTTCTTCCTCTCAGGTCAAAAGGTCGGTCCAAAGTTCGAAAAGCGAGTTGGGAACCTGATAAATGAAATGGCAAAAGCATACCCGGTGCTTAATGACCTGTATTTTACCATCACCAGCCTTAATACTTTTCCACACTCTGGGCATAGCTTCGTCGGCCAGCGGATTGAGCGCGCTGGCGCTTTCGTTGCTGTCTGCTGCTCAAAGGGCAACGGGTAAAGCCGATGAATATCCCCGGTTTTTACAAAAGGCATCGCATTACGCCAGATTGGGCTCCGGTAGTGCCTGCAGATCGATTTATGGACCTTACGCCATTTGGGGAGGCGGTGTTAATACTGAAAGCTCTGATGAGTATGCCATACCTTACAAACCACACCAGGATTTTGAGACAATTTACGACAGCATTCTAATATTTAGTGAAAAACCTAAAAAAGTTGGGAGTTCTGCTGGTCATAAACTTATGGACGAACATTTTTACCGGCAGGGACGAATTAATCAGGTGAGGGAGAATTCATTTCGACTGCTTAAGGCATTGGAAACGGGCGATTTCGATGTGTGGCAGGAGGTTGTGGAGCAGGAAGCATTATCTCTACATGGTTTAATGTTTGCTTCTCACGAGCCTGTTTTATTGCTGGAACCTGACACGATCCGGTTCATACACGATTTAAATGCCTTCAGAGCAGGCAAAGGATTAAAAGTTGCTTTCACAATCGATGCAGGACCAAATATTCATCTGCTCTACGCCGATGAACACAGAGAAATAATAAGAAATTTTATCAGTGAGTGGATTATGGATCATCATTTGCAAATTCAGGTGTTGGATGATGAAACAGGTAAAGGTGCAAAACAGTTGTTTGAATGATACAAAGAACAAAAAATAACGGACGCTATTATGCCAAATTGATGTTGTTTGGTGAATATAGTATTATCAACAAATCGAAGGCGCTCACCGTGCCTTTTAAGCACTTCAGTGGTGAACTCACTTTTATTCCCGATAATAAATACACTGCATACGATTATGCGAAGGATTCAAACCGCCAGTTGCGCGACTATGCCCTTTATCTTGAAGAAGCATACCGTAGTGGTGAACTTGATTTCAGTATCGATATAAAAAGACTTTTATTGGATATCGAATCTGGACTGTACTTTGATTCCTCTATACCGCAAGGCTATGGAGCCGGGAGCTCAGGTGCTTTGATTGCTGCTATTTACGACCAGTATGTCACGGTTTATGCCCAAAAGGCCGATAAGCTGAGGAATCAGCTAGCTTTTATGGAAAATTTTTTTCATGGCCGTTCCTCAGGGATCGATCCATTGGTAGCATGGTACCAGGAACCACTTTTAATTGAAGATGATGATTTTAAAGTTGTAGATAAACCCGATTTTATATCAACAGGAAAAGAAGGGCTTTTTTTAATTGATACTGCTCAAACCAGCAAAACTCAGCCCCTGGTGGACTTTTTTCTGGAGCAAACTAAACTTGGAAATATTGATTCAAAATATCTTTCAGAAATTAATAATAGGATTATTTCGGCTGTTTTAGGAAACCAAATGACCGATTTTAAACGGTTGATGAGAGAGCTTTCGCAATGGCAATTGACTCATATGAGAAAAATGATTCCATCGCATATGGAGGATTTCTGGAAAAACGGAATTGATCAGGATCTTTATTATACTAAGCTATGTGGTTCCGGCGGCGGTGGTTTTTTATTGGGTTATACCCATGATTACAATGCTTTCCTTAAGTCAGCGGTCAATGTTGATTATAAGTTTATTCCAGTTCAGGTGCCGGAAATGGCTACTTTCAGTCAAAAATAGTTTTGCAACAAAGTTTGTGTTTTTATAACAGAAATTATTTATTTCTGACAAATAATATTACATTTGAATGTAATCTTAAGTTGTGTGGTAATTCGGTTTATTGATTCTATGCCTAAAAATTAAGCTTAAATTTTGAAATTTTCATACCCTTTAAAAATAGGAATTGGATTTATTGGCTTTTGGAATTTGCACAGTGTTGCAATATCGCCCATCCCAATCATAGTGGGTATGAGAAGTCCATTCTGGATGTGGATTATATTGGCATTATTAGTTATAGCCCTTTTGGTGATGTTTGTATTGCTCTATCGTACCAAACTCAATAATTTGTACTTTATACGCAAAAGCCAGGTACAGGACGATGACTTATTCAGGAAATTGTATAATAAGTCCCCCATAATGATGCATAGCATCGATATGGACGGAAATTTAGTATATGTTAATGACTATTGGCTTAAAATGCTTGGTTATGATCGCTCAGAAGTGATTGGCCGGAGATCTGAACACTTTTTTACAGGTGAGATAAAAGAGAATTACAATAAAATATTTCGACAATTGCTTAATGATGGGGTAATAAGGGATTTTCAAGCCAGAATGAAAAAGCACAACGGTGAAGAAATTGAAGTCCTGCTTACGGCAGAGCTTGCTCACGACCAGCGTGGCGTACCAACTCATGCCTATACGATTTTAATGGATATATCAGAAAGGGTAAGGGCTGAGAAATTATTACTGGAGGGTAAACATAAACTCAACAGTATTTTGAATAATGCAGTTGAGGCAATATTTGTGCTCCAGGATTTTAGAATCCAATATGCCAACCCGGCCACTGTCGATATTTTGGGCTATACGTTGGAGGATCTTGAGCAATTCCCATTTCAGAAGATTTTATTTGATGATGATAAAGAATGGATTTTAAATAACTATGAGAGGCGCATGCGACAGGAGGACGTGCCACAAAAGTATAGCTTTCGTGTCAAGAGAAAAAATGAGACGGTAATTTGGATCGAGATCAATGCAGTTTATCTTAAATGGGATGAAAAACCTGCGATATTGGTATTTCTGGTGGATATTACCGAGCGCAAAACACAGGAAGAACAGTTGCGTGAGCAGGCAGAAGAGCTTAAAAAAACCAATGAGCAGCAAGCAGAAATGAATAAAAAACTGCAGGATAAAAACAAAGCGCTCGATGAGCATCAGGTCGAACTACAGGAATATGCCGATGAATTAAAAGCTGTGCTGGAAGAGGTAGCCATTAAAAATGAGCGTATAGAAAGGGCTCATCGCGATATGATGGATAGCATTGAGTATGCAAAATTAATTCAGGAAGCTATACTTCAAACAAGTTATGAACTTGAAGGTGTTTTCGATCATTTTGTATTTTATAAACCGAAAGATATTGTATCAGGCGATTTCTTTTTCTTTAAAAAATTTAATGATGTTTATTTGTTTGCTGTGGCAGACTGTACGGGGCATGGTGTTCCGGGTGGCTTTTTAACCATGTTGGGCATTAATTTGTTGCAGGAAGTGGTAACTAAAAATAATGTAAAAGAACCGGATGTTGTGCTGGAAATACTAAGAGAAAAAGTAAAGCATGTATTCAAGCATTCGAGGCATCACGATGGTATGGACATTGCCCTGGCTGCTTATGATCGTAAAGAGTTTACTTTGCATTATGCAGGGGCCAATATGAATGCCATTATAATCGACAATAACGAAGAAACTATTTTGAAACCTGTGCATAACCCCATAGGTTATTATGTGCAGGAAAATCAATTTGAAAAGCAATGCATTCAAATATCAGGTTCTGAAACACTTTACCTGTACTCTGATGGTTTTAAAGACCAGTTTGGCGGGGAAAAAGGACGTAAGTACCAGTTTAGAAGGTTTAAAGAATTTTTGCTTACCAACCATAAAGCACCCATGAGCACACAAAAAGAATTAATTGACCAGGAATATAAACAATGGAAAGGCAGACAGCCTCAATTAGATGACATTACTGTGATGGGCGTAAAGCTGAATTAAGGTGCCTCCCGAATCGATCTGTTTTTATAGTTATGAGTTGTTTTAAATAAAAATTGTATTTTTAAAACAAAAATCATATGCTTAAATCATTATATCTTTTTACCGCACTCTTAATTTTGACCGGCGTTATCTCCTGTCAGCAAGAGCCTGCAACACCTTTGCAAATTGTAGAAGAACTCAATGCCGTAGACAGTTTTAAAACCATTAACGGAGATACTGCATTTCAGGTGACTTATGAACTTTGGTTTCAGCAACCTGTTGATCATAACAATCCTGATTTGGGCACATTTCCACAAAAGGTAATCTATTCACATAAAGGTTTTGATAAGCCTGTCGTTATAGTTCTGGAAGGATATGCACTATACGGCACCGGCCAATCGGAGTTATGCCGGCTACTCGATGCCAATCAAATTACCATAGAGCACAGGTTTTTTGACGAGTCGCGCCCAAATGACAGCATTCCCTGGAGTAACCTTACAGTGGCCAATGCTGCTGCCGATCAGCATAATGTTATTCAGGCGTTCAAACCCTGGTACAGTAAGAAATGGATCAGCACCGGAATTAGTAAAGGGGGACAGACGACCATTTTTCACCGAAGTTTATATCCAAAAGATGTGGATGTAAGTGTGCCTTATGTTGCGCCTTTGAATTTCAGTGCTACCGACGAGCGTGTGCAATTGTTTCTTGATACAGTTGGAACAGCGCCATGCAGACAGAAAATCCATGATTTCCAGGTTGAGCTTCTTGAGCGGAAAGATGTGCTAATGCCCTTTTTCGAAGAAGAAGCAAAGGAAAATGACTGGGAGTTTAAAATGGGCCTTGATAGTGCCTACGATTTAGCTGTATTTGAATTTAGCTTTGCCCTGTGGCAATGGGTGCCAAACGATTGCGAAAGTATTCCGCCACTGGATGCCACCAATAAAGAGATATTCCATTACTGGAAAACATACACTGGATTTAGTTTTTTCGAGCAAAACAGTATTGCTCCAACATTACCATTCTTTTTTCAGGGTATGACTGAAATTGGCATGTATGGCTACGACGCAGACGAGTTTAAAGGTTATACTGATATGGAAGGGATGGTCGATTTTAGCTGGACATTGCCAAAAGGCTACGAAAATGCTGAATTTAATCCAGAAGTGATGCGCAAGGTCGATCGATGGGTGAAAAACGAAGGAGATAATATGCTTTACCTTTACGGAGGACAGGATGCATGGTCAGCAACCGCTGCAGAGCCCGGACCTGAAACCAATGCTGTGCGCCTCTTTAATCCGGAAAAAAATCATAGTACAAGAATTCGTAACTACCCGGATCATCTTAAGGATAGCATATATTCTGTCCTGGAAAAGTGGACTGGTGTTGAAATAGGTGTTGGAGAATAGTCCTTATAATCCTAAACTCTTATGCCCATAACGATCACGTCATCAATTTGGGGTTGTTTTTGCTTCCAATCCATGAAAACTTTCTCAAGGCGGGTTTCTTGTTTTTCTGTTGGCAAATCGGAGCCTTCAATAAGAACTTTTCTGAAGCGTTTGGATAGAAATTTGGTTTTATTTTCACCTCCAAATTGATCCTGGAACCCATCAGAGTAGAGGAAAAGCATGTCGTTTTTTTGCAATTCAACTTCATGGTTCGTGAAGTCGGCTTTGTCTTTTAAGTGTATGCCTATTGGCATGCGATCTGCTTTGTAAATTAATTCTTCTTTGTTCCTTGCTATCAATAAAGGATTATAGGCTCCTGCATAACTCAACTTTTGGGCATCTTTATCTACAACGCACATTGAAATGTCCATTCCATCTTTCGATTCATCCTTTTTCCCGGTTTGTCGCAATGCTTTTTTCACCTCATTTCGAAGCATGTTTAGTACTGTAGCAGCATTAAAATCAGCTGGGAGTTGACTGGTAATTTGATTTAAAAAAGTGATGCCCAGTAAACTCATAAATGCTCCTGGCACACCATGTCCGGTACAGTCGGCTGCTGCCACTATAATTCTGTTCCCTGATTTGTTAAGGTAATAGAAATCGCCACTTACAATATCTCGTGGTTTAAAAAAAATGAAATAATCACCAATAAGTTTTTTGAAATTTTCTTTTGGAGGGAGCACGGCTGTTTGTATTCTGCTTGCATATTGAATACTGTCTGTTATATGTTCATTCTGTTTTTCGATTTTACTTTTTTGTTCTGTTACATAATCGCGCTGCCTTTCAATTTCATCACGCTGCGACTCAATTTCCTCTTTTTGAGTTAAGATTTCAGATGTGCGCTGCGCTACAATGCGTTCGAGGTTCTCTTTATCTTTCTGTAGTTTTTTTGTGCGATATTTAATTACTGCATAGATACCTAAGATTGTAACCAATATAGCCAGGATAATGAACCAGGTTGTTTGCCAGAATGGAGGTTTAATGGTAAAACTATAGCGGCTGTCTGAATTATCGTACCATTCACCGTTAGGCATTTTAACCTGGACAATAAAGGTGTAATCGCCAGGCGGTAAAAATGAGTATGTAACAGCCCTTGTAGATGTTGGTGTGCTCCATTTCATATCGTAATTTTCAAGTTTATAGCGATATGTGAGTTCTGAAGCAGCTAAATACCATAGTGCTGTGTATTGAAATGTAAGGTTATTCTGACTGTGAGAAAAGTTGTGAGCACCTTTTTTTATTGGTTCATAATAAAGCTCTTTTTTTGAAATAAATAGTTTCGGTTTTAGGCTTAGTTCCTCTTTTTGAAGGTTGACTTTGAGTATACCACTGGCAGATCCAATGTATAGGTTTTGGTTGCTGTCCCTGTAATAAGCATTCAAGCTTGGCATGAAATTATTGAGCCCCAGCATCGAACCTATTTTGGTTATGCTGAAATTGCTTTCATTTACAATATCAATGTCGTCGTTGTGTGTCATTAGTACATGGCTGTCTGGGTAGCTAATAATGCTTTTTACTTCATTACTGCTTAGTCCATTTTCCTTACTTAGGTGTTTAAAGTTTTCTCCATCATACCTTAAAACTCCTTTGTCTGCCAGGCCAAACCAAATGTTACCTTTAGTATCTTCTGTTATACTGTATACAACTTTTCCTATGGAATCAATTAATTTGCTTTCAGGGTGTGTCAGTTTCCCATCTTCCATTTTGGCAATACCTCCGCCATCTGTAGCTATCCATAATCTGTTTTGAGAATCGTACATGGTAGCATATACATAATCTGATTTTAAACCATTGCTTGTGCTGATGGTACTGAAGGCGTGACCGTCTTTTTGAAGTTCAAGTTTACTTACTCCACCACCAAGCGTAGCAAAATAGATGTTGTTTTTGTGGCAGGTAATATGAATAATATTATTATTGCTTAGTCCATCTTCTTTTTTATACTGTTTAAAATTGCCATTATCGGGGTTTATTTTAAATACTCCAAAACCATAAGTCCCAACCCATATGTAGTTTCTTTGATCCTGACAGACTGAAACAAAAGCTATATTTTCATAGGCTGGACCGGTAAACCATTTTTTGAGGTGGTAATTACCATTGGATTTTTTGAAAAATGTATGGAGTCCATCCTGACTGGCTATCCAAAACTTTCCGTTTTTATCTTTCGTGAGACTGAAAACATTTTTAATGTCAAAATCTGTGCTGGCATTGAAAAACTCAATTTGGTTATTGCGATTTATCGCCAGTCCGTGTTTGGTACCTATCCATAAATTTCCTTCCAGATCCAGGAAAAGGGTGTTTAGCCGTTTGCTGGGCAGGCCATGTTTTTTGTCAATGCCCGTAATCGAAAGCTCATGGTTTTTATTTATCTGCGCCTTAATTAGTCCATTTCTTTTGGTACTTACCCAGAATTTATTCTGCTCATATTTTTCAAAGTCATTTATGGCTCCAAATTGCCACCCAGTTATAGGGGTTACTTTCTTATTGTTGATATCATATTTACAGATGCCTCTATCCTCCATAGCTACCCACAAAATATCTTCTTCAATTTCCAGGTCTTTTACTAAATTATCAGGGAGCCCATCTTTTGAGTTTATCTTGTCAATGAATTCATTTTTTTCAGGATCATATACAGATATTCCACGGTCTGTAGCCATATAAAAAAGGCCTGAAGGTGCAGGTAAGATTTTGTATACATAATTGTCGAGGAGTCCGTCGTCTGTATTAAGGTTATACATTCTTTTCCTTTTTTCTCCTTTGTAGTAATATACGCCTTCACCCATTGTTGCAAACCACAGAACCTTATCTCGTTCAAAAATGTGCGATATTTGCTGTTTGCTAAAACCTGATTCTGGATTAATTTTACGAAAGTTTTCTCCATCGAAATAAGTAATTTCGCCGCTTTCGTGTCCCACCCAAAAACCCTTTTGGGCTTTCCCGATTGCTGAAATCTGGTTAGAGTAAAGGCTGTCTTCCTGGGTAAATTGTTCGAAATTAACCCCGTCAAACTTAAACAGACCTTCGTTTGTCCCTAACCATATGTAACCGGATGTATCCTGATAAATAGATTTTATACTCACCCGCTCGTTTTCTTTTAGGATTTCAAGAACATCAATAACAGGCACTTGTCCTGAGTGTTTTAGGGGGATTAGACTAATAAGTAAAAGTAATATTAAGAGCTTGCTTTTTATCATTTCGGCTGTAGTTCAATTTTTATGTCAACCATTATTTCTTCAGCAATTTTTTGGTAAACCACTGTAGGTATTTCTATATCATGATCTTCGAGAAAAACAGTAAAGTCAGATTCTACGATTAATTTATCGGGTTTTACAATGAGTTTACATTTAATAATGCGTTCTTGTTCAATGCCATGGCATATGAACTTCCCTTTACCTCTGACATTATATGTCCCGGGGCTGTAAAAGCTTATATCCTCAATAATTTTCCCTTCAAAAATGGTGTATGGGTACTTGTTGGTCTCGAGATAATTAGTATTGAAATGACTCTTTTGTAATGAGCTGTTAAAGCCTTCAAATGTTTTCATGGGCACACGAAATACAAACGATTTATCAAGACTTTTAATAATTCCTTCAGCTTCATTGCTTTTAGCCTGAATCATTTCCAGGGGAGCGTCGGAAGTGAACTTTATACTTGATTGCGTTACTTTGTAGAGATCCTGTCCGCTTAATGATGATGACAATAGAAAAAGCGATATGAATATTATTTGATAAGCATTCTTCATATTATATTTTATTTCAGGTTAAATACTCTTATTATGTTAAAACCCAGTGCTATATCTCCATCTTCCCATTTGCCGTTTGTTTCCGGAATGAAGTTTTTTTCTGTCATGCCCCGGGAGTTTGAAAAATGCAACTGAAATAAGTGGCCTCCTCCTGTGTCAATTTCAATTCCCACTGCAAGTGAGTTACTGTATGTGTCAGCTGTGTGGCCGGGCAGCAAATGATAATACTCCGCTGAAATCGATAACCAGTTGTTTAATGTATATACTCCACCTATTCCAACAGCTGAGACCAGGTTTTGTTCCTTTTTGGTTTTAACCATATTTCGGTGAATTAAGACAGGTACGACCTGCATTGAGAAAGCATCTCCGAATTTGCGCGCAAAAAACAGCTCATGAACATAAAATAATCGCGCTGTTTCAGGGTAGTTAAGGTCTGGGTTGTCCCATTTGAGTGTTTTGTAATAAATACCTTCTTGCAGAGTTAATGAAAAGGGGAAGTTTTTGGAACCTGATTTTTGTCGCAAGATTTTGTATTTGAAATATCCGTCAATCAGTTTTTCATAGCTGCTCCTGCCAATTCCAAACGACAACCGATCTGTAGCACCATATTCAAACCCCAGCCTAATCATTGATTGATCTAGACCATAAAATTCATAAGCGCCGTTGCTAATTGGTCCGAACCGATGCGAAATGCAAAATACCAGGTCGTTTTTACCGGTTGTTTCTACATTATATCCATTAATGAGCCGACTCGACTTAAAGGTACGTTCGGTATATATTGTAGGGGCTTCACTGGTAGAGTCAAGCAAAGCCATTAGGTCCTGGGCATAATTAGAAGTGTTTACTGCCAATAGCAATACAATTAATATAAAATGTTTTTTCATAGGCTGCTTATTTAGTTTTCTGGCATCCCATTGTTAACCCAGGTCTCTATTTTTAAAATCAGGCAATCGGGAAGCTGGGGTTGGTTTGCGGGCATGTTAAAATCTCCTTCATGCTTTATTGCTGGTAATACAAGTCCTGTGTTTATAGAGTTTACGACGTTTTCATATGTGTCAAGTTCTATTCCTTCTCTTTGAGTAAATGTGCTGTTATGACATGACATACAATTGTCTGTTAAGATAGGCCGAATGTCTGAATAAGTAAGGTTTGTAGTATCGCAGATTGTATCTTCAAAATAGGTTTCTTCGTTTTGAAATGTACATGATGAAAGCCAAAGGAACAGTGCGATAATCAATGTAATTGCTATGCGATTTACCATTGCTTAAGGTTTTGATGTTAACCAAATTTAGGTCTTTTTTATGTATTTTTAATAGTTACCTGAGCAATTTTCAGTAATCGGTTTATGAAGATGGTAATGTTTTATCGCTCCATGGTGGGTAACCAGGGATGAAAAATTAAGCGGTCTGCTCATTTGTAGAACAGACCGCTTGTGGTATTGGTGAAGTTTTTTACTTCATTTTTGCAATAATGGCATCGGCCATTTCGGTTGTAGAGGCGGCACCGTTTTTAACAACATCAGGTTTACCGCGCATTTTTTTCATGTCGTAAGTTTGAACTTTGCCTTCAGCAATCACTTCTGCTATGGCTGTGCGGATTTTCTTTGCAATTTCGTCCTCTTTAATGAAGTCCAGCATCATACAGGCCGATTCCATCATAGCAATCGGGTTGGTGATTGAAACATCATAATCGGCATATTTTGGCGCACTGCCATGTGTAGGCTCAAATACGGCAACACCGCTATCGGGATTCATTTGTGCTGAGCAAGCAAAACCCAAACCACCAATAAGTCCGGCAAATCCGTCAGAAACAATATCGCCAAACATATTCCCGGCTACAATTACACCGTAATTTTCGGGGTTTTTGGTTAACCACATCATTTGCGCATCGATGTTGGTGTTCCACAATTCAATGTCCGGATAATCTTTGTCCTTGATTTCCTGTGCCATTTTGAACATCATGCCCGAGGTTTCACGAATTACATTGGGCTTTTCGCATACTGTAACAGATTTGTATCCGTTATCTTTGGCATATTCAAAAGCGGCGCGCAAGATACGTTCTGTTGCTTTTTTAGTGAAAATACGTGTAGATACTGAAATTTCTTCTTTTGGTACATCACCAAAGTTCTTTTTGAATTTGGGGTGCGTCATAAGTGTATCGTGTACCTCTTTTGGCGGGTTACTCCATTCTACACCTCCATAAAGTCCTTCAGTATTTTGGCGGAATATTGCTACATCTATTTTTGGTTCTTCGATGGTGTCGTTGGGTCCGCGGCGAATAAAGTTCAGGGGGTTGCCTTTATAGGTGCGGCAGGGACGCAGACAAATGTCGAGCCCAAAATGTTGACGCAAACCAACAATAGGACTTGAATAAACCAATCCTTTGTCGCGCAGTTCCGGGGCAAGTTCCTCTGCGGCAGCATCTTTTGGTTTTGATGTGATGGCACCAAATAACCCGATTTTGTGCTCTTCCAACAGTTTTAAGGTGCGGTCGGGGAGCGGATTTCCTTCTTTTTTCCAAAATTCCCAGCCAATATCA